>Ga0180301_10000514_pt1 | contig 29785 bp, 25 predicted proteins | sample GuaBasSediGuay16_FD_121797 | JGI IMG/M metagenome (GOLD analysis project Ga0180301, IMG submission 121797) | Subseafloor sediment microbial communities from Guaymas Basin, Gulf of California, Mexico - Guay16, Core 4569-2, 12-15 cm | ecosystem: Environmental > Aquatic > Marine > Hydrothermal... | reverse complement strand
CGCAGCTCAGTCCGGCGGATCCGGGTTGCCGGGAGAGTCTCGAGCAATAGAGCTCTAGCAACCCCCGATGCGTCGGGGCGACAGGCTCCGGCTCTGGATAGGCCCCCGGCCTTTATACCCAATATGACCCTAGTCATTCTCCCTAAGGAGAAACAGACTCATATATGTGTATGGAAAGAACACGGCCCGCACTGTCATGTTGATCCGGTCACCCGACTGGTAATGCAAACTTTATATGCCCCCGGTGAGGGAATGTATTCTCGGTTAGGCAACAAAGCCAACGGTCGTCCTGTGAAGTCAAAAACCCGATTTCACGGTAATGGATAAGTTTGTCTTTACTTCACTTTTCATATGTGGGCGCTCTGTGAGAGACAAAAACACGTCCCCTACGACAGGAGATAGGTCTTGAAATAATAGAGTGTAGGTACCGCAAAAAGTAAGGCATCGATCCGATCCAGAAGCCCCCCGTGTCCCGGAAGGATCCTCCCGGCATCCTTGAGGCCGACCGAGCGTTTCAACATCGATTCAACCAGATCACCTATCTGCCCCAAGGCCCCCATAACGATCATCAAGACGATCCACAAACCCCAGCCAACCTCAGGAAAGCAGCACTTCTTAAATAACGCACCAACCAAGAGATTGGCCGCCAACCCGCCTGCTGCCCCCTCTATGGTCTTGCCAGGGCTGATGGTCGGCGCAAGCTTGTGCTTGCCAAAAGCATTTCCAACATAATAGGCGGCCGTATCTCCGGCGAATACGACGGCCATGACAAGGAATATCCACGTCATCCCCTGATCCCAATCCCGGATGAGTATCAAATGGCCGAGTAAGAAAGGGATGTAAACAAGGCCCGTCACCTGTTTGTAAAGCATTTCAGACACGGAGGTCTGTGGTTTAAATCGAACCAGGCAAATCACGGCAAAGCCAAGGAAGGCTAAGGCCAGCACAGCAGGGGTTACCCCTGGCCCGTGCACATAGAAACAGGCTATCAGGGCTAAGCCAAAGGCCAAGCCAGCCGCTTTCACGGCCATTGTCTCCCCGGACAGAACCAGGGCGTGGTATTCTAACAAGCCCACGACTGTCGCCAAGCCCACCAACACCGCAAAACAGGTTGGGCCACCCTTTGCGATCAACAAGGCAAGTAAGGGGGCAGTCACCCATGCCGTGAGCCATCGTTTTAAATGCGAAGATTCCATATGAACATAGCACCCTTCGGGTGGACTCCGCCTGGGGCGGACTGGATGCTCGATACTATTGTCTGGGGGACGCTTTTTTGATCTGTTCTCCAGTCATCCCGAACCGACGCTCACGCTTTTGGTAATCATGCAAGATCTGGATCAATTCTCCCCTTCTAAATTCCGGCCAGAGGGTGCTCGTGACAAAAATCTCTGTGTAGGCAATCTGCCAGAGCAAAAAGTTGCTGAGCCGCATCTCACCGCTGGTTCGAATCAGAAGGTCTGGTTCTGGCATTCCCTTGGTATAAAGATAATTCGAAAAAACCTCTTTTGTGATCTCCTCGGGCTGAAGGCGGCCCGCCTGAATTTCGGCTGCAATCTTCTGAGTTGCCGCTACGATCTCATCCCGTCCCCCGTAGCTCAAAGCCAGGTTGAGAATCATCCCATGGTTCTTTCGCGTCATATCCATGACCTCCTGGAGCACCTCCAGAACATCATTCGGGAACTTTTCGATTTGGCCAATTGCATTCAGGCGGATGTTGTTTTCCATCATTTCGGCCAATTCCGACCTCAAAAATTCTTTCAACAAACTCATGAGGGCGGAAATTTCTTTTTGGGGCCGCTGCCAGTTTTCACTTGAAAATGCATAGAGGGTCAGGACCGCTATCCCGATCTCACGGCAAGCTCGTACAATGTCTCGGACCGATTCAGCACCTTCCCGGTGACCTCTGATCCGATTTAAGGAACGCTTTTTGGCCCAGCGGCCATTGCCATCCATGATAATGGCGATATGTCGGGGAAGTAAGTCGAGATCTAAGGAAGGAATATCAGAATTCAAGGATCTCTTTCTCTTTTTTCTGGCAGGTCTGGTCAACTAAGCGGATGTAATCATCTGTGATCTTCTGCACCTTGTCTTGAGCCCTGTAAAACTCATCCTCTGAGATCTCGCCATCCTTCTTCAAGCCTTTGAGAAGCTCATTCGTATCCCGGCGGATGTTCCGGATTGATATCTTGTATTCCTCAGCTATTTTGCGAACTACCTTGACAAGCTCTTTTCGTCGCTCTTCTGTAAGCGGTGGGATAGCAATACGGATGAGCTTTCCGTCGTTCATGGGGGTGAGTCCCAGCTCTGATTTGAGGATTTCCTTTTCAATCTCTCCGATGATCGACTGATCCCAGGGCTGAATAACAATCAGCCTGCTCTCTGGAATAGACAAGGAGGCGACTTGATTTAAGGGTGTAGGTGTCCCGTAATAGTTTACCCTTATGCCGTCAAACAGGGCAAGGGAAGCTCGACCGGTGCGGATCTTGTTAAATTCATTTTTTAACGCCTCAACCGCCTTGCCCATTCTCTCCCCTACATCATCATAGGCTGACTCAATCATCTTCTGATGCCTCCCTTATTCGAGTACCAACATTCTCCCCGCAGACAGCTCGTCTAAGATTCCCTTTTACCCTGATGTTGAACACGATCACCGGAAGCCGGTTATCCATTGCCAGGGAAATGGCAGTGGAATCCATAACCTTCAATTGCCGCTTGAGGATTTCAAGATAGGTCAGGCTCTCCATCATTTTTGCTTTGCAATTCCCCACCGGGTCAGCATCATAAATGCCATCCACCTTGGTGGCCTTCAAGAGCACCTCTGCATGAACTTCCTGAGCCCTCAGGGCTGCAGCCGTATCCGTCGTAAAATAAGGGTTGCCGGTTCCTGCCGCAAAGATCACCGCCCGACCCTTTTCCATATGCCTAATGGCCCGCCTGAGGATATATGGTTCGGCGACAGCACACATCTCGATGGCTGTCTGGACCCGGGTCTGAACACCCCTTTTTTCAAGAGCGTCCTGGAGGGCGATACTATTGATGACGGTGGCTAACATGCCAATGTGGTCTGCCGAGGTACGATCCATGCCGTAAGAACTGGCTGCCACACCGCGAAAGATATTCCCACCGCCAACGACCAGGGCGATCTGGACCCCGAGATCATAAACCGATCGAACCTCGGTGGCAAGATAGTTGATCATCTCAGGGCTTATGCCAAAGCCTTGATCACCCATCAAAGCCTCGCCGCTGAGTTTAACCAAGATCCTTTTGTACTTTGGAGTCGGCATATTGCTATCCGGTCATTGGTCATTCGTGAACGGTCATCGGCGATCACAAATGACTAGAAGCTATTTCAAAACCTTTTGACGACTCATTTTGGCCATTTTTGCGAAAAGTTCTTAGCAAAGCGAAGCGTCAAAAAATTATAACTGTTTGAGGGCGTTAGCCCGAGTCTTACAATTTTAGCGAAGCGAGCTTAGAACTTTCAAAAATGGCTGAACAGACCAAGGAAAAGGGTTTTGAAATAGCTTGTAATGACCTCTACTCTCCTCCCAACTGATAACGGACAAATCGCCTTACAGTGAGGTTCTCACCTGTCTTTGTAATCATATCATGGATCAAGTCATGGATGGTAATATCTGGATCCCTGATATACTGTTGGTCCAAAAGACACGATTCCTCATAGAACTTCTCCATTTTGCCCTGGACGATCTTATCCACGATCTTTTCTGGTTTTCCCATCTCTGCAGCCTGTTCCCTGTAGATCTGTTCTTCACGCCGTACAACTTCCTCAGGGATATCTTCCCTGCGGATGCCAAGGGGTTTGCTTGCTGCAATGTGCATGGCCAGGTTCTTGACAAATGTTTTGAACTCATCGGTCTTGGCCACAAAATCAGTCTCACAGTTCACTTCCACAAGAACACCTATCTTCCCACCCGCGTGGATATATGAATGTATCAAGCCCTCGGAAGTTTCCCGCCCGGCCCGCTTTAAGGCCGTGGCCAGTCCCTTTTTTCGCAGAAAATCGACCGCCTTTTCCATGTCTCCGTCCGCTTCCTTCAGGGCCTCTTTGCAATCCATAACGCCTGCATTTGTCCTTGCGCGCAGTTCCTTAATCATCTGGGTACTAATCTCTCCCATTACAACTCCTCTCGCACTTCATTACCTGCATCTTCATCGGTCTGGTCAGATGCAGGGACTTCTCTTCTAATAACCTCCACAATGGGACCTTCTGAACCATCAGAAATAACGGTCCTTTCGCCTGGCCCGGCCATAACGCCTCGTTCGACATCCCCTGTTTCGACAGCCTCCTTGTCTGCCTCGGCCTGAAGGCGCTCTTCCATACGCTCACGGCCTTTAATGCAGGCATCAGCTATTCGGGAAGTCATGAGTCGGATCGCCCTTATGGCGTCGTCATTGCCCGGGATGATATAATCTATCTCGTCCGGGTTACAGTTGCTATCTACAATGGCCACAATAGGTATGCCGAGCCGTCTTGATTCACGAACGGCAATGTTTTCATTCTTCGGATCCACAATAAATACAGCCCCGGGCAGTCTTTCCATGTCCCGGATCCCACCGAGGTTATTTTCAAGCTTTATCCTTTCTTTCTCCAGCTTCAAAATCTCCTTCTTTGGAAAGCGATTGATGCTCCCATCCGCAAAAATAGCTGTGAGATGCTTGAGCCTCTCGATCCCTTTTTTTATGGTCTGAAAATTTGTGAGCATGCCCCCCAACCAGCGATTGTGCACATAGAACATTTCGCACCGGTTGGCCTCTTCATAGATGGAATCCCGGGCCTGTTTCTTGGTTCCAACAAAGAGAATCGATTCGCCACTGGCAACTGTATCCACAACAAACTCATAGGCTGTTTTGAACATCCTGACCGTCTGCTGAAGATCGATGATATAGATTCCATTGCGGGCACCAAAGATATAAGGTTTCATCTTGGGATTCCACCGTCTGGTCTGGTGGCCAAAATGGACACCAGCCTCCAGTACCTCCTTCATGGTTACGTAAGACATAATCTCCTCCCTTTTTCGGTTATTCCTCCGTCCTTATCCTCCCCCCTCTCCACTTCTCGTGGTCTCAACCTTCGAAGCACCGGAAAGAAGGTCCAAGAACGTGCGAATTTCTAAAAAAGATTCTTAATAACACAGGATTTGTTAACTTGCAACATAATTTTTGACCTGCAGTCTGCGACCGTGGAAGCCGTATTGACAATTCCTTATACCTTGATGTATGAGTTTTAAACTTTTAGATAGACGAACCTTTCGATAACCGCTCAGGTTCCGCTTCAGCTTGGCATATATTGTCTTAGTGAAGCCTCCCCGTGCTTCCGCACGGGGGTCGGCTTCGCGGGCTTACGCACCCGGTAAGGAAGAGAAACATTTCATGATAGCTCCCCTCGACCCCACCCTTCCGGATGGGGGTTCTGCCTGACGGCAGCGCTTTGCGTGGCGGGGAGCAAGCCGGTCAAAGGGGGACTTGCTTTACACTTCTTAGTTGTTGTGCTGTCGGACAGGTTTTATAAATATGGCCAAAAGAGGAGCATATGATGGAACATGGGAAACTTCTAAACGTAGCTATTGTGGGTGGCGGCCCTGGGTGCAAAGCGATTATGGATATGATGTTTGCCGAAAAACTCAGACAGCTTCAGATGAAGCTCGTCGGGGTAGCCTGTACCAATCCCCAGGCTGTGGGTTACCGCTACGCCCAGGAAAAGGGGATTTATACAACAAGGGACTACCGTGATCTGTACAAGCTCAAAGACCTCAATATGATTATCGAACTAACGGGTCGTGAAGAGGTAGCCAATGAAATTTCCCGAACCAAGCCAGACCATATCCGATTGATGGACCATGTGGCTGCCCGTGTGTTCTGGGATGTCTTCCAAATTGAAGAAGAAAAACTTGCTGAGCGCAAGCGCTCAGAGAAAGCAACTAAGCTTGCCTATGCAGAACTCAATCAGATATTCGAGACCGCTGCCGACGGGATGTGTGTGATTGACAAAGACTTCAACGTACTTCGAGTTAATGCGTCGTTTTCGGCTCTGTCAGGCGTAAGCAAGGCCCAGGCAATCGGCAAGAAGTGCCATGAGGTTTTTCGCGGCCCCCTGTGTCATACTCCAAAATGTACCCTGACCCGGATTCTCGGCGGCGAAGAGCGTGTTGAATGTGAGACAGAAAAAGAACGCAAAGACGGCATCAGGATCCCGTGCATTCTTTCGGCGACCCCGTTTCGGGGCTCTGATGGAAAGTTAATTGGCATTGTTGAAGATTTCAAGGACATCACAGACCGCAAGCAGGCGGAAGAGGAACTGGCCGCTGAACGGGAACGCCTTCACGTAACCCTGCGTTCTATTGGTGATGGCGTCATTGCCACCGATCCGGAAGGCAGAATCGTCTTACTCAACAACGTTGCTGAAAAACTGACCGGCTGGACCGAGAAAGAAGCTATCGGTAAACCATTGGGCGAGGTTTTCCATATTATCAACGAGATCACGCGCGAGCGCTGCGTAAATCCTGTTGACAAGGTGATTAAGACCGGGGCCATCGTCGGTCTTGCCAACCATACGGTACTCATAAGCAAGGATGGAACAGAGCGAATTCTTGCAGATAGCGCTGCACCCATCCGAGATGCGAACGATCATGTCATCGGTGTGGTTCTGGTCTTTCAAGACATTACCGAAAAGCGGAAACTTGAAGCCCAACTTCATCAATCACAAAAGCTGGAGGCCATCGGCACCCTGGCAGGTGGCATTGCTCACGACTTTAACAACCTGCTTATGGGTATGCAGGGGCACACCTCTTTGATGTTGCTGGATATCGATTATACCCACCCCCATTTTGAACACCTCAAGGGCATAGAGGATATGGTTAAACGGGGAGCAGATCTGACCACGCAACTTTTAGGGTTTGCCAGGGGCGGCAAGTACGAGGTCACACCCACGGATCTAAACGGGCTCATTGAAAAGAGTGCTGAGATGTTTGGTCGCACCAAAAAGGAGATCAGGATTCACAGAAAGTTTCAGAAAGACACCTGGACGGTAGAGGTCGACCGGACACAAATCGAGCAGGTGCTGTTAAACCTTTATGTCAATGCCTGGCAGGCTATGCCGCGCGGGGGAGACCTCTATATTGAAACAAGCAATGTTGTGCTTGACGAAAAATATACCAAGTCTTTTGGCGTAAGGCCTGGCAACTATGTAAAGATATCCATGACAGACACGGGACTTGGCATGGATCAAGCAACCCAACAAAGAATATTCGACCCATTCTTTACCACCAAAGAGATGGGAAGGGGGACGGGTCTGGGCCTTGCCTCTGTTTACGGCATTATCCAAAATCATGATGGTATCATCAACGTTTACAGTGAAAAGGATAAGGGAACCACCTTTAACATTTACCTGCCGGCTTCAGAAAAGGAGGTAGCAATCATAGAAAAGGAGCCAACTGACGAGATCTTGAAGGGTACAGAAATCGTTCTTCTTGTGGACGATGAGGATATGATTATTGATGTTGGAGAGGAGATTCTGAAGGAACTGGGCTACAGGGTGTTGCTGGCCAGAAGCGGCAAAGAAGCAATCGAGGTCTATGAGAAAAATAAGGATAACATTGACATGGTCATCCTCGACATGATCATGCCGGACACGGGGGGAGGTGAGGTCTACGATCGGATGAAGGGGATCAACCCAAATGTCAAGGTGCTCCTTTCGAGTGGATACAGCGTAGAGGGCCAGGCAACCGAGATATTGGAGCGTGGTTGTGACGGCTTTATTCAGAAGCCATTCAACATAAGACAGCTATCTGAGAAAATAAGGGACGTTCTGGACAGCAAATAAAATCGCTATGCAATTTTATATAACGCGGCTCTGCTGCTTAAAAAAAGGAAATTCCTATACGATGAACTTAGCGCCTTCCAGGCGGACCAAATGACTTACAAGCATATTTATTAGATTAAGTAATCCCCTGATTCCTCAATTTCGGCTTGACTGCCCATTGGCCCTTGCCTGCACGACCCGGTCGTGACCACGGTAGTCCTTGATGACGGCCCAATCACTATAGGCTTTGGACCCTGCAATCAGCTTTTCTACCGCAGCCCATTGATTGTAACCAATCTCAAAAAAGAGCCATCCCCCCGGAACCAGATGCTCTGAGGCTTTTTCGATGATGAGTCTAATTGACTCCAACCCGTCCGGGCCCCCATCAAGGGCTTCCCGAGGCTCATATCGGGTAATTTCCGGAGGAAGCGCCTTAAACTCATGATGCGAAATATAGGGGGGATTCGAAACGATAAGACTAAAATAGCGTCCTCGGTTACGCACTGGATCGAACCAGTTGCCTTGTAAAAATCTAATGGCCCTGTCGAGTTCGTGTATTCGGGCGTTATTCTGGGCCACGGCCAGGGCCTTTTCCGAACGCTCAACAGCATAAAAGCTGTGGCCTGGCCGTTCCGAAGCCATGGCAAGGACAATAGCCCCTGAACCAGTCCCAAGGTCCAGGATTCTCAAAGGCGCTGTTCCTGGTTCCGGTGGTATGATCGTGATCGCTGCCTCCACCAGGATCTCGGTCTCAGGCCGTGGGATCAGGACATCACGTGTCACACTCAACTCCATAGACCAGAACTCCTTTTTTTCAACAATATAGGCAACGGGCTCTCTTTGAATACGCCTTTGGATGAATCCTTTGAAGACCTCAAGCTCGTGGGATTCCAAGGGTCGATCATACTGGACATAGAGATCTATCCGCCCAATACCCAAGGTATGAGCCAAAAGGATTTCGGCATCGGCCCGGGGCTGTTCAATATGGTGGGATTTGAAATGCGCCGTCGTCCACTGCAGGAGCTTCAGAATGGTCCAAGTCTCAGGCAGCATCCCTCGATTCTGCCTCGGCATGCTGAATGGCAAGGGCCTGATGGTGGGTTATAAGAGCATCGATGATCTCTCCAAGATCACCTTCGAGAATATCTTCCAGTTTATATAGGGTTAGCCCAATACGGTGGTCTGTGACACGGCCCTGCGGAAAGTTGTATGTCCTGATCCGCTCGCTACGGTCACCGCTTCCTACTTGATTCTTGCGATCTGCAGAGATTTTTTCGTTCTGCTCGGAAATCATTTTATCATATAAACGGGCACGCAGGACCTTCATCGCCTTGGTCTTATTCTTGTGTTGCGACTTTTCATCCTGACAGCTCACCACCAATCCGGTAGGAAGATGGGTGATGCGTACAGCCGAGTCCGTTGTGTTAACGCTTTGCCCCCCAGGACCTGTGGAGCGAAACACATCGACTCGGATATCGTCCGGATCGATCTTCACGTCCACCTCCTCTGCCTCAGGCAACACAGCTACAGTCACAGCCGAGGTGTGGATCCTGCCTTGTGATTCGGTGACCGGCACCCGCTGGACCCTGTGGATGCCGCTTTCATATTTGAGACGACTGTAAGCCCCTTTGCCCTGCACCAAGACAATAATCTCCTTGAGGCCGCCGACACCCGTCACATGCTTGCTCAAGACCTCCACCTTCCAACCAAGATGCTCGGCGTACTTGCTGTACATCTTAAACAGATCTGCTGCAAAGAGCCCGGCCTCTTCACCACCGGCGCCCGCCCGGATCTCAAGCACGATATTCTTCTCATCGTTCGGATCCTTTGGTATGAGGAGCAACTTTAACTCCCGCTCTAGCGCTTCCTGGCGCTCAGTCAAAGTCTGGATATCTTCCCTTGCCAGTTCCTTAATCTCCTCATCACCGTCCTCGAGAAGATCCTTGGACTCTCTGATATCCTTTGTGACCTGTTTGTACTCACGAAAGACAGAAACGATTTTACTCAACTCCGCATGTTCTCTGGTATATTGCCGGTAGGTCTCTTGATCTCTTATGACTTGGGGGTCACTGAGGAGCTTTTCGAGGTTGATAAAACGTTCCTCTACACCTTTCAGATTATCAAACATCTATATTTGCCTCACTTTTTAGCGTTGTCCCCCTCACGTTAGGCCCCTTCTGTCTGGCTGTGAACATGCAAGGCCCTGTTCAAAGCCGCAAGGGCCACTTCAAGTTGCTCTTCCGTAGGTTCACGGGTCGTTAACTTTTGCATCCACAAACCCGGCAAAACGGCCAAACGAATCAGGCCCCGTTCCATGTTCCTGCTGCTAAACCTGATCACTTCATAGGCCAAACCAGCAATGGGAAACATGAACAATATTTTCATGACAATTGCAATCATCTGGTTCATGATACCAGGCACATCGTGCAACGTCGGCAAAAATGGAAACACAATCGAAAAGAAAAAGATGCTTATAAGAAGCACAACCAATATGAAGGCAGTGCCACACCTGGGGTGGAGGGTTGAAAACTTCTTGGCGTTCTCAACAGTCAGGGCCTCCCCTGCCTCATAGGTATAAACCGACTTATGCTCTGCGCCATGGTATTCAAAGATTCGCCTAATCTCCTTGAAAAGCGAGATGAGCCAGACGTAGCCAAGAAAAATGATGATCTTTACACCTCCATCGATAACATGAAAAAGGAAGTGCTGAATCCCCAGCTTGATACCGAATAAACGGCCGACAAGACCACTGATCACATGAGGCAAAACCACAAATAGGCCGATCCCCGCCCCGAATGCCAGAAGGACAGTGAAGAACATGTCCCATTCTCCCACGGATTCTTCCTGTTCCTCTAAGGCCTGATTGGCTGAAAAGGTCAGTGCCTGGATGCCATGGATCAGGGCTTCCATAAGGATCAGGCTCCCTCTAACAAAAGGCCATTTAAGAAATGGCCATCGCTCGGACAAGGAACGCCATCTATCCTCTTTGACCAAGATCTCTCCATTTGGGCGTCGCACGGCTATAGCCATAGACTTTGAAGCCCTCATCATGACTCCCTCAATGACCGCCTGCCCGCCCACATGGATGTCGCCCTGTTTTGTCTTGAACACCTTTTGGATAAATTAGCGCAAGTCGAAAACTGGAGATGTTAAGTGGATACAGATTTTCCGTTGCTGCTGTTCCGGGCTTCAAACTCAGCATATTTCCTGCGGAATCGCTCAATACGTCCGGCCGTATCTATCAGTTTCTGTTTGCCCGTAAAAAAGGGATGACACTTGGAGCAAATTTCAACCCGGATATCTTTTTTGGTAGACCCTACCTCAACCACATTACCGCACGCACACCGAATCGTGGTTTGAAAATACTCTGGATGTATGTCCTTCTTCATGTCCGGCCTCCAGATCGTCATTCGTTATTTGAAAATTATTTTCGTAAAGCGGGGAATGGGTGCCCTTGATCAACCTTAGTTCACTTTAGGCACTTTCACACTCTTTTTCATGATTAAGAAACTAACTGTTCATGGATTCCAAAAAGTCTTTATTATCTTTGGTCCCTTTCATTTTTTCAAGTAAAAATTCCATACTGTCTAACGGATTCAAGGACGCAAGCAGTTTTCTCAAGATCCAAACCCGATTCAAAACCGCCGGCTCCAAGAGGAGCTCCTCTTTCCGAGTTCCCGACCGGTTGATATCAATGGCAGGGAAGACACGTTTATCTGACAGCTTTCGGTCCAACTGCAACTCTAAGTTACCGGTCCCCTTGAACTCTTCAAAGATGACTTCGTCCATTCGACTTCCGGTGTCAATCAGGGCTGTGGCAATGATCGTAAGACTCCCGCCCTCTTCAACATTACGGGCAGCGCCAAAAAAGCGTTTCGGACGATGCAGCGCATTGGAATCGACCCCGCCAGAGAGTATCTTACCACTTGGAGGTACCACTGTATTGTAAGCACGGGCAAGGCGCGTAATACTGTCTAAGAGAATAATCACATCCCGTTGATGTTCCACCAAGCGTTTGGCCTTCTCAAGCACCATTTCCGCCACCTGGACATGCCGCTGTGGGGGTTCATCAAAGGTAGAGCTGATCACCTCAGCTTTCACCGAACGCTCCATGTCGGTCACCTCTTCTGGTCGCTCGTCAATGAGTAAAACGATCAGCACAATATCTTTGTGGTTGGCATTAATGCTATTGGCGATGTCTTGAAGTAACATGGTTTTGCCTGTTCGCGGAGCTGAGACAATCAGGCCCCTCTGGCCAAACCCAATGGGTGTCAACAGGTCCATGATCCGCACGCAATAGTTGTCTGGCTCCCTTTCAAGGATGATCCTCCGCTGTGGATAAAGGGGCGTTAAATTATCAAAGAGTATCTTGTCCCGCGATTTTTCAGGGTCCTCATAGTTTACTGCCTCCACCTTCAGCAGAGCAAAATACCGCTCGCCCTCCTTGGGCGGCCGAATCTGCCCTGACACTGTGTCACCCGTGCGAAGGCTAAAACGCCGGATCTGGGAAGGTGAAACGTAAATGTCATCAGGACCCGGCAGATAGCTGTAATCAGGCGCCCTCAGAAAGCCGAAGCCATCTGGTAGTATTTCAAGGACGCCCTCACCATAAATGAGGCCATTCTTCTCTGTCTGGGCCTGCAGAAGTGCAAAAATCAACTCCTGTTTTCGCATACCTGAGGCACCTTCGATACGAAATTCTCTGGCCATTCTCGTTAGTTCGCCTACTTTTTTGGCTTTTAGCTCTCCTAAGTTCATTGGATCATCTTCCTTTGAATCGTCTACAAGGACATTAAAACGGTAGCTCTCGTGCCCGAATGGATGAAATGATCAAAACCAATCAGACCCGTATGGCGTCAGGACACTTAAAGTTGGCTGGTTCCTCTTATTGAAAATAACGGGGATAAGTGGTAGTGTCTTTCAGCTTGTGATCTATTTATGAAGAAGTTATTGGATGCTTCCTCTAGGCGCTCCTAGGCAGGTCAACTTTGTATTGACTTTATAACACATTCTCCAATGTGTCAAGACTTTTCAAGAGCTTTTCGTTATTTTCCTGAATATTCCCCTGACGGCAACCTCCACTTCCTTGAATGGCCCCCGGTTTTCCACGATGTAGTCAGCATATGGTCGTTTCTTTTCGGCTGCCATCTGGATGCCCAATAATGCCTGAGCCTCCGCAGCAGATGAGCCGTCACGGTCCATCAATCGCCTTTTTTGGAGATCTGAATCGGCTTCAACCAGCACCACTACGTCAAACCGGTCTTGACCTCCGACCTCAAAGAGAAGAGGGACCTCCGCCACAACAATAGCGTTTTCGTCACGAGATTGGATGGCAGCCACCTTCTCCTCAAAAAGGCTGAAGATCTCTGGATGGGTTAGTCGCTCCAGAACCTTGCGGGCCTGGGCATCTCTTGTAATGATCCCTCTGAGCTTCCTTCGATCCAGACTGCCATCAGCAGTCAGGATACCTTCGCCGAAGTGGTTCACAATGGACTCAAGCACGGGTGAATCACGCTGGACAACCTCACGGGCCAAGTCATCGAAGCTGATCACATGGGCGCCCAGTCGTCTAAAGTATTCGCAGACCACCGTCTTGCCCGAAGCTGCCCCGCCAGTCACTGCAACCTTCAGCATCTCTTCCTATCGAAATCGTTCAAGGGGATAAGGGTTCATTGTTACCAGGTTGTTGCTCAAACAGCCGTACACCTGGCATGAGGAGAGCAAACACCCAAAAGGGCTGAAACTTGACCGGCCCGTTTCCCGCCATGCGAAGCGCTGCCAAAAGGCAGCTCCCCGCCTTGTAGGCGGGGAGCTTCAATTGTCGCGATTTGGGTAACAGCCTGTTACTTCCTGTTTTCAGGCCTCAGAGCCCGGACTGCCGCACCGGCTTGCCACATCTCTGAGTTTTTCATTTCATCCAATTCTTTTCTGAGCCGCTCACCGTAATCCGGGGCACTATTGGCTTCCAGCACAATCCTGGTCTCTTCTCCGGAGACCACGCGCTCGTAAAGCTCCTCAAAAACTGGCGTGACTGCATCCCGGAATTTGTGCCTCCAATCCAGGGCCCCCCTTTGGGCCGTCGTGCTGCAGTTAGCATACATCCAGTCCATCCCCTTTTCAGCCACAAGGCGAATAAGACTCTGGGTCAGTTCTTCCACTGTTTCATTAAATGCCTCACTGGGACTGTGTCCATGTTTGCGCAGCACATTGTACTGGGCCTCAAAGACGCCCTCCAAACAGCCCATGAGCACACCTCGTTCTCCAGTAAGATCACTGTGGACCTCTTTTTCAAAGGTGGTGGGGAAAAGGTACCCAGAGCCAATCGCTATACCCAAGGCAAGGGTCCTGTCTTTTGCCCGGCCCGTAAAATCCTGAAAAACGGCATAGCTTGCGTTGATGCCGCTTCCGTCCAAGAAATTTAGTCTCACGTTTCTGCCTGACCCTTTTGGGGCAACCAGAATCACATCGATATTAGCAGGTGGAACAACGCCGGTCTGATCACTGTAAACAATGGAAAAACCATGTGAAAAATAAAGGGCATCCCCCTCCTTTAGGCATGGCTTGATCCTTGGCCACGCCGCCACCTGGCCTGCATCCGATATCAGATATTGAATGATAGTCGCCTTTTCAGCCGCCTCTTCCAGTGAGAAAAGGGTCTGGTCTGGCACAAAACCGTCTTGGATCGCCTTTTCCCAGCGCTGGCTCCCTTTGCGCTGGCCTACAATGACCGAAATCCCATTATCTCTCATATTCAAGGCCTGTGCAGGGCCCTGCACGCCGTAGCCAAGCACGGCCACCGTCTCATGGGCCAGGATTTCTTTGGCCTTCTCCAGAGGGAATTCTTCCGCAGTCACCACGTCTTCCCAGACACCACCAAAATTGATCTTTGCCATAACAGTTCTCCTTTCACGATCCACAATTACGATATGGATGGAAGCTAACTGCCCCTGTATTTCTTTTCACGGCCCAGGGCTATAGCCCCTGTACGGGCAATCTCCTTGACCCCCATAGGCTTCAGGAGGCTCAAGATGGCCTTGAGTTTCTCATCTGTGCCGGTCACCTCAATGGTGTAATGCGCCGGGCCCACATCAACCACCTTGCACCTGAATATGTCGACAATTCTCAAGATCTCTGCCCTGTAGTCGGCCTCGGCCTTCACTTTGATCAGGGCCATTTCTCGCTCCACATGTTCGGTTCCGGTCAAGTCATGTACTTTGATAACATTGATCAGTTTGTTGAGCTGTTTTTTGATCTGTTCAGCAATGGCATCATCTCCCCGCGTGACCAGGGTTATGCGGGAAATGGCAGGATCTAAGGTCTCTGCCACACAAAGGCTCTCTATGTTAAAACCCCGGCCACTGAACAGGCCTGCCACCCGGGAAAGGACCCCCGGCTCATTGTCCACCAGCAACGATATTGTATGTTTTCTCGCTGTCATCTCTAAATGTTACCCTCCCCTTCTACACCAGAAGCATCTCCGTAATGGGTGCCCCTGCGGGCACCATGGGGTACACACATTCTTCACGCTCCACCCAAAAATCCATGATGGTCGTGCCTGGCACCTTTAGCCCTTCCTTAAGTACTGACTCAACCTCCTCTGGTTTTGTCGCCCTGAGTCCGACAGCCCCATAAGACTCGGCAAGCCTCACAAAATCAGGCGCGTGCTCCATGTCCGTGGATGCATATCGTCTCTCGTAAAAGAGCTCTTGCCACTGTCGCACCATACCCAGATACCTGTTATTCAGAATGACCACCTTGACCGGCAACTTGTATTGGACAGCTGTAGCCAATTCCTGAATGTTCATTTGAATGCTGCCATCTCCAGCCACGTCCACAACCAGTTTATCTGGGCAAGCCATCTGCGCTCCAATGGCAGCAGGCAGACCAAAGCCCATACACCCGAGCCCACCAGAGGTAATGAAAGAGTTGGGGCGATCAAAGTGGTAATACTGGGCGGCCCACATCTGGTTTTGTCCCACCTCGGTGGTAATGATGGCTTTGCCCTTTGTGAGTTCGTACAGTTTTTCAATGACATATTGGGGTTTGATAACATCTTTTTGCTTATATCCTAATGGCCTGGTACTTTTCCATTTTTCTATCTGGTCAAGCCAGGGTTTGCGGCTTTTCTTGGTAATCTTTACCTTCTCCTCGTTAAGGAGGTTGTTAAGCTCCCTTAAGGCGATCTTGCAATCACCCACGATGGGAACTGTCACCGGAATATTCTTACTAATAGAAGTCGGGTCGATGTCAATATGGATGATCTTGGCATTGGGTGCAAATGCTTCAACCTTGCCCGTCACCCGATCATCAAAACGCACACCAATGCCGATTAAGAGGTCACATGCCCCGATCGACATATTGGCCCGGTAAGTACCATGCATCCCGGGCATCCCAAGCCAGAGGGGATCGGTTCCGGGAAAACCGCCAAGGCCCATCAGAGACGCTGTGACCGGAGCGTGCAACTTCCTGGCAAATGCGGTTAATTCCTTGGATGCCCCTGAGAGAATTACGCCACCTCCAGAAAAAATAACCGGTCTTTCGGCTTCTTTAATAAGCGCCACTGCCCGGCGCAATTGTTTCATATGGGGTTTATATGTGGGGTTGTAGGAGGGCATCCGGGGTTCTGGTAGGGGCTTGTACCTTGCTTTACCTTGGACGACATCCTTGGGAAGATCCACCAGTACCGGACCTGGACGGCCTGATCGGGCAATATGGAAGGCCTCCTTTAACACCCTGGCGAGGTCGTCTACATGTTTCACAAGATAGTTGTGTTTCGTGCAAGGACGAGTGATTCCCACGATATCGACTTCCTGGAATGCATCATTTCCAATGAGCTTAGTGGGCACTTGGCCTGTCAGCACAACCACCGGGATGGAGTCCATATAGGCAGAGGCAAGCCCGCTAACGGTGTTGGTTGCCCCAGGGCCGGAGGTGACCAGACAAACACCCACACTCCTCTTTGCCCGTGCGTAGCCGTCTGCCGCATGCACGGCCCCCTGTTCATGGCGCACCAGGACGTGTTGGATGTCTGTCCTGTTCAGTTCGTCATAAATATCAATAACAGCACCACCCGGGAAACCAAAGATGGTTTTAACACCCTCTTCCTTTAAGACGGCCATGATGATTTGTGCTCCTGTCAGTGTTCTCAATGTATCTCCTCCCAATTCTGTTTGTTGTGTTTAAGGAGCAAAGCGCATAGCGCACGGCGCATGGCGTTTTTATCCTTTGCCCTCTTCGCTTTGCGCTCTGCCCTTTGTGCTCACTTCACCACAGCCCCTTCGCCACCTGAAGATACTGCTCGAGCATATCGCTGCATATACCCTGTGGATATCTTGGGTTGAGGAGGACGCCATTTTGAAAGCCTTATGTCAATTTCCTTTTCCGGCACCTTTAAGGTGATGCGCCGGTTGGGAATATCGATGGCGATCCTGTCCCCATCTTCAACAATGGCAATCGGCCCACCCTCCATGGCCTCGGGCGAGATATGTCCTATGGCAGCCCCCCGGGTTCCCCCGGAAAACCTGCCGTCTGTAATGAGCGCCACGTCAGCATCAAGGCCCATGCCGGCGATGGCCGAAGTGGGGACCAGCATCTCCCGCATCCCTGGTCCGCCTTTGGGCCCCTCATAGCGAATAATCACCACGTCCCCCTTTTTTATCTTGCCTGCCAAGATGGCCGAGGTGGCATCTTCTTCGCTGTCAAATACCCGGGCCGGGCCTTCGTGGCGCAGCATGCGCCGCACCACGGCCGATTGCTTCACGACACATCCTGAAGGGGCCAGGTTACCGAACAGTATGGCAAGGCCTCCTTGCTTATGGTACGGTCTTTCCAGCGGACGAATGACGCTTTTATCGCTGATCCGGCTGTCTTTAATGTTCTCTTTGACCGATCTGCCTGTGACCGTGAGGCAATCGGTATGGATCAGCCCTTTTCGGGAAAGTTCTTTCATGACTGCACTCACACCGCCTGCCCGATCGAGATCCTCTATGTGATGTCTTCCTGCCGGACTCAGATTACAGAGGTGAGGTGTCTTCTCATTCACACGATTGAAGGTATCAAGATCGAGCCTGATGCCGGCCTCCCGCGCAATGGCCATCAAATGCAGGACTGTGTTGGTGGAACACCCCAGCGCCATGTCCACTGCCATGGCATTTTCAAAGGCCTTCTCCGTCATGATTTTTTTGGGCGTTGTTCTCTTTTTCAGGAGCATCATGATCTTCATCCCCGCCTCTTTGGCCAGGCGTGTGCGAGCGGCCATGACCGCAGGGATGGTACCGTTGCCAGGAAGACCCATACCCATGGCTTCGGTCAGACAATTCATGGAATTGGCCGTGAACATGCCAGCACAAGAGCCGCAAGTAGGGCATGCCCTGTCTTCAATATCCGCCAGTTCCGTTTTACTCATCTTGCCTGATTTGACAGCGCCCACCCCTTCAAACACACTCACAAGGTCTATCTTTTTCTCGTCATGGATACCAGCCAGCATGGGGCCGCCGCTAACGATAATGGTGGGCAGGTTCAACCGGGCTGCAGCCATCAGCATGCCAGGCACAATCTTATCACAGTTGGTGACCATCACCATGGCATCAAAGGCATGGGCAACAGCCATCACCTCAATGGAGTCCGCAATCAGTTCCCGGCTTGCCAGTGAGTACTTCATCCCTATATGGTTCATGGCTATCCCATCGCAAACGCCAATGGTGCCAAAGGCGATGGGTGTACCGCCCCCTATGCGGATGCCGGCCTTCACTGCACTAACGATTCGGTCCAGTTCCACGTGACCCGGTATGATATCGTTGGCCGAATTAGCAATCCCCACCAGTGGGCGGCGCAGTTCTTCATCCGTATATCCCATGGCCTTAAAGAGGGAACGATGGGGAGCACGCTCAATACCAGACTTTACGCTATCGCTTTTCATCTATATCCTCCAAGTTCGTTATTGGTGAATCGTTATTCGGAAACCGTCTGGCGCAGCTCGTTACGTGCCACGTTTGACGTCCAACGGTCGCCGAAACGAGCTGCGATGCACGATTGAGCGCAGAACTTCACTTCGTGTCCAACTCAGATGTGTGAAAGTTTGTACTGAAAGCTGTCCTCTAGAGCCTGCCAGCTTGCCTCAATAATATCTGTAGAAACCCCAATGGTACTCCACACGCGTTTTTGGTCGCGGGAATCGATAAAAACCTTCACCCGGGCCGATGTTCCCTCACGACCCTCAATGACTCGCACTTTAAAATCGACAAGGTGCATCTTTTCCAAGTCCACCATGAAAAACTTGTTCAGAGCCTTTCTCAAGGCATTATCCAGGGCGCTTACCGGGCCATTCCCCTCTGCCGCAGTAATCTCTTGTTGATCGCCTACGGAAATCTTGATGGTGGCATATGCCCTGCATGGAAGGTTCTTATCCTTTTCAATGGCCACCCGGAACGATTCCAGTTCAAACAGTGGCTTGAATTGCCCGGTAAGTCTTCTCAACAGGAGTTCAAAAGAGCCTTCCGCTGCATCAAACTGATACCCTTCATGCTCCAATCGCTTTATCTCTTTGGCGATTTTCCGACTGTCAAATCCATTCCCTCCCAGCTCGATTCCCAGTTCCCTGGCCTTGTAATCCACATTGCTCTTGCCAGAAAGATCCGAGATAAGGACGCGACGCTCATTTCCGATGGCTTCTGGTTCCATGTGTTCGTAGGCCCTTGGCGTCTTCATGATGGCATTGACATGGATCCCTCCCTTGTGAGCAAAGGCGCTTGTTCCCACAAAAGGGCGTCCATTAAACGGTGTCATGTTGGCCACCTCGCTGACGTAGCGCGACAGCTCCGTGATACGGCGGAGATTCTCGTCTGTCATACATGACAGTCCCATTTTAAGTTGGAGGTTAGGAACGACAGAGGTCAAATCAGCGTTGCCACATCGCTCTCCATACCCATTGACAGTGCCTTGAACCATGACAGCGCCAGCACGAACCGCCACCAGGGTGTTCGCCACCGCAAGGCCACAGTCGTTGTGGGCATGAATTCCGACCTTTACCGGAATACGCGGACATATCTTTTCCATGATCTCCTGTATTTCAAAAGGGAGGGTCCCTCCATTTGTATCACACAGGACGATCACGTGGGCCCCACCTGAAACGGCAGCCTCTATTGTTTTCATGGCATAGTCTGGATTGTTCTTGTAGCCATCAAAGAAGTGTTCTGCATCATAGATCACTTCTCGGTCGTGAGACCGGAGGTAGGCCATACTGTCGTAAATCATGGCCAGATTTTCTTTCAAGGTAGTGCCAATGACCTCCTTTACATGAAGATCCCAGCTCTTGCCAACAATGGCCACAGCAGGGGTTTCTGACTGCAGGAGTGCCTTTAGGTTTTCATCTTGCTCGCAGGAAGTATTCGGCTTTCTCGTGCTTCCAAAGGCTGTAAGGCGAGCTTGCTTGAAAGGGACCTGCTTGGCCAGTTCAAAAAAGTGAATATCCTTCGGATTGGAACCAGGCCACCCCCCCTCAATGTAATGTATACCCAAAGCATCGAGTCTTTGAGCGACCCGGAGTTTGTCTTCAGCCGAAAAATTGATCTTTTCTCCCTGCGAACCGTCTCTGAGTGTGGTATCATAGACCAAGATCGATTCCATAGCGCCAATCTCCAAACAAAGAGTGCTGTTCAAAAAAACAAAAATATTCGTATTCTTTTATGGCAAAAAAAAATCCGTTATCAGGATGCCTGGTAACGGATCTTTGAGCGGGTGTATGTCCAACAACCTAAGCCATTACCAAGCCTCCAGCCGGTAGCAGGGATATAATAATCCCTACTATTACAACAATAATCTCCATGCTGCTTGTAATGGCCTGAGGTCTCATCATAAAAAAAATCTGAATAGGTGATAAAGTACGATCTAAATTAACAAAACGCCAATACCTTGTCAACATTTTTCTTAAGCATTGCCAATCTAAAATCCATACCACCGCTCATCTATGATTGAAGCTCCCTGCCGCCCGCGAAGCACTGCCGTCAGGCAGAACCTGCAGGGAATGCGCTTGCTTTTTCAGTTCACTCCGTTATCTTGATAATAGCCAAGGGTGATGGTGTGTTTTTGACATGGTTCCTCAGTGGTCTTGTGGCTGACAATTAAATTCGTAAAAAGGAAGATATAGAGCAAGAAAACGGCAGCCACCACCCCGATCAAAATGATACGCTTTCGAACGGGATGTTCTTTTATCAACGGAGGGATATCCTCGTAGGCCGGCTTGCGCCTGTCCCCTTTCCTCCTGTCCACAAACTCGGGGTAAGCTGTGCTTCGGTAACGAGGATCAATGTATTTTCGCCGCTCTTTACCGCTTCGCCTCTCCTTAAAAACGCCAACGAGGGCCATAAGTTTCCTTTGTCAGCTAGCCCCGTGCATTGATAGGCTCTGCCAGTTTGCCTGAATATCGAACAAAACGAGCAAGCAAAGAGGGGCTAGTATATACGGGTGTGTTTTTAAGAATACTACTGACGTGCCTCAATTGTTGGCTATGTAGAAATCTGTAAATTAACAGAGGGTACAATGTCCCCTCTGCAGCAGGCTGCTCTATGCGTTTAATCTAAAAAAGCGACAAAAGAATCCTGTCATACCCACAAAGAAGCTTTGGAAAATAAAAAAGCCCTCCTTGTTTCGAAGGCTAAACCCGGACCTTCCCTCCCCACCCCCTGTCTCCTCAAGGATGGCGGGGACGACGAGACTCGAACTCGCGACCTCCGGCGTGACAGGCCGGCGTTCTAACCAAACTGAACTACGCCCCCGGGAAAAGGTTGATGGATTCCTGGAGTTCATTGGGTTTAACAGGTTAATGGCGCTTAATCCCATAAGCCATAAAAACCCAACAAACCCTATAAACCAAAAACTGGTAGGCGGAACAGGGCTTGAACCTGTGACCCCCGGCTTGTAAGGCCGATGCTCTCCCAACTGAGCTACCCGCCCTCAAAATCGTTATGTGGAATCGTAGTAAGCCTGTCATCCCATGTCAAGCAAAATGCCCGTCAGGCTCAGTTTACTTGAAGGGGTGGTCTTATGGCTTCTTCTTGCTTGGGAATCAATTCTGGAGGAATGACCTCATCCTGTTGTTCTTTAAAAAGCGTCTCGCCCTGCGGCAAAATGATGGCCCGAGAAAGCACCTCATCCATATGGCTTGCTGGGATGACCTCGATCTGTTTTAGGATCTTTGCCGGAATTTCTTTCAAATCCTTACTGTTTTCGTCAGGGACAATCACCTGAGATATCCCACCGCGGTGGGCCGCAAGGATTTTTTCTTTTAACCCCCCAATGGGCAGGATACGCCCCCGAAGGGTAATTTCTCCGGTCATGGCCAGATCACGGCGGACTGGCCTTTTGATCAGCGCAGATACAATGGACGTTGCCATGGTTATGCCTGCCGACGGCCCATCCTTTGGTGTGGCCCCTTCAGGTATGTGTACATGGATATCTATACTTCTATAAAAATGTTTCTTAAGGCCAAGCCTTTCCGCCCTGGACCGAACATAGCTCAAAGCTGCCTTGGCAGATTCCTGCATAACTTCCCCCAGCTTTCCCGTTACTGTAAGCTTTCCCTTACCAGGCATGACGACCGTCTCGATGGCCAGCAACTCTCCACCCACGTGGGTCCACGCCATACCCGTTGCCAGGCCGATCTCGTCCTGTTCTTCAACCTGCCCATACCGAAAGCGAGGTACACCCAAGTATTTTTGTACGGACTGGCCCGTTATTTTAATATGCTTTTTGCCTTCATCTTTCGCGACCTCACGGGCCACCTTCCGGCAGATAGAGGCAATTTCACGTTCCAGATTTCGCACGCCTGCCTCGCGGGTATAATGGCGGATGATCATCTGAATAGCCATCTTGGTAAACTGGATGTTTTCTTTGGATAATCCATTCATTTCGGTCTGTTTGGGCACCAAAAAATCCTTAGCTATCTGAAGCTTATCATACTCAGTGTATCCAGGTAGTCGAATAATCTCCATACGGTCTTGGAGGGGGAGTGGAATGCCATGCAGGTTATTGGCCGTGGTAATGAAAAGAATCTCCGAAAGATCATAGTCTACATCCAGATAGTGGTCATTAAACGCAAAATTTTGTTCAGGATCCAGGACTTCGAGCAAGGCCGCTGAGGGGTCGCCCCGAAAATCTACGCTCATCTTGTCCACCTCGTCCAGACAAAAAACAGGATTATTCACTTTGGCCTTTTTAAGGGATTGAATGATCTTACCAGGCATCGCCCCGATATAGGTACGTCGATGTCCCCGGATCTCGGCCTCATCCCTGACCCCTCCCAGGGAAAGCCGGACAAATACTCGCCCAGTGGCCCGCGCCACTGATTTGGCCAAAGAGGTCTTTCCAACCCCAGGCGGACCCACAAAACACAGGATCGGGCCTCGCATCTTCCTGACCAGTTTTTGTACAGCCAGATACTCTAAGATACGCTCTTTGGGCTTTTCCAGGCCATAGTGGTCCTCTTCCAGGATGGCTTCCGCCTTCTCAATATCCGTCTGAAGCTTGCTTCGCTCAAACCAGGGAACATTGATGAGCCATTCAATGTAATTTCGAACCACGGTCCCTTCTGCCGACATGGGAGCCATAAGTTTAAGTTTCTTGAATTCTTGTCTGGCCTTTGCAGCCGCTTCCTTAGACATTCGTTTCCGTTTGATGCGGCTCTCCAGCTCGCTCAGTTCACTCTTGTAATCATCCTTGGTCCCCATCTCCTTCTGTATGGCGCGCATCTGTTCAGTCAGATAATAGTCCCTCTGGGTCTTTTCCATCTGCTTCTTTACCCGATTCTTGATGCTTTGCTCCATCTTGTAGATTTCAACCTCGGCTTGCATCAAACGGAAAAGGAGGGTCATGCGCTCCATCGGCGGGACAGTCTCCAGCAGTTGTTGCTTATCCTGGATCTTGAAATTGAAATGGGCCGCTACCGTGTCAGCCAGTTGCGACACGTCACCTATAGCCGATATGTTATTTATGAGATCCTTTGAAATGTTCTTGTTAATCTTGGCGTATTGCTCAAACATCTCCACAACCGTTCGGTTGACGGCCTCACTTTCCATCTGTGTGACTTCGGGCTCGGTAATTGGCTCAATTTCCACCAGAATATATTTTTCTTTATCGCTAAAGCGGGTTATGCGGGCCCGTTTCTTACCTTCGACCAGTGCCTTAACCGTTCCGTCCGGAAGCCGCAGCAGTTGGAGTACCGTCCCAATCGTGCCTACTGCGTACATGTCCTTTTCACCGGGCGAGTCTATGCCAGCATTTTTCTGCGTAGCCAGCAAGATATTCTTGTCCAAGTTCATGGCGTTAGACAAGGCATTAACCGATTTGGAACGCCCCACAAAAAGGGGGACCACCATATGAGGAAAAACGACAACATCCCTGAGTGGAAGCAAGGGAAGAGAAAGCTTTTGTTCCGAATCACTCGTTGGCTTCTTAAGTTTCGTTATATTAAACATCGTTATGGTCTCCAATACAAAAACACTATTGAGACAGAGCTGTTTCCTGGGATCGTTCGAAGAGCAAAATCGGCGCCTCGTTGTTCAAGATAACCTCCTCGTTGATGACACATTCCTTGACCCCATTCATGGAAGGAATCTCATACATAATGTCAAGCATCGTCGCTTCCATGATGGCTCTGAGACCTCGTGCCCCGGTTTTGCGCTCAAGGGATTGTCTCGCAATAGCCCTTAACGCGCTATCCGTAAAGCGAAGAGTAACATTCTCAAACTCAAAAAGCTTCTGGAATTGTTTCACCAGGGCATTCTTGGGTTCTGTAAGTATCCTGACAAGGGCAGCCTCATTTAGCTCCCCCAACGTGGCAATGACCGGTAGTCGCCCGACAAATTCGGGGATCAGGCCAAATTTTAAGAGGTCTTCAGGTTGAACCATCTGGAGTATCTCGCCAATGTTTCGCTCCTTTCGGCTTTGGATATCAGCCCCAAAGCCCATGACCTTACCACCCAGCCTCTGCTGTATGATCTCTTCCAGCCCGTTAAAGGTCCCACCACATATGAATAGGATGTTCGTGGTATCCACCTTGACAAAATCTTGCTGAGGATGCTTTCGCCCTCCCTTGGGTGGCACACTGGCCGTCGTCCCCTCGATGATTTTAAGAAGTGCCTGCTGCACCCCTTCACCTGAGACATCGCGGGTGATGGACGGGTTGTCCCCTTTGCGGGCGATCTTGTCGATCTCATCAATATAGACAATGCCTTTGGAGGTCCTTTCCAGATCATAATCGGCGTTCTGGAGAAGTGACACGATAATATTTTCAACATCTTCTCCCACATATCCCGCCTCGGTCAACGAGGTCGCATCTGCAATGGTAAACGGGACATTAAGAAACCTGGCCAGCGTCTGAGCCAGTAGCGTCTTCCCGCAGCCAGTGGGCCCGATCAGAACGACGTTGCTCTTTTGTAGCTCCACATCGGCCGCGTTTACTGGGGCCTCAAGGCGCTTGTAATGGTTATGAACAGCCACGGCTAATACCTTCTTGGCCTGTTCCTGTTCAATCACATACTCATCCAGAGAGGCCTTAATGGCAGCTGGCGTGGAAAATTCTCCCTTTTTCTGGGTATGTGTCTCTTTTTCGTACTCTTCTTCAATAATCTCATTACACAGTTCAATACACTCATCACAGATATAGACCGCAGGCCCGGCAATCAGTTTCTTAACCTCATCCTGGCTCTTACCGCAAAATGAACACCGCAGACCATTGCCGTTCATACTTCTTCGTTTGGCCATGTGCTCCTCCAAAGATATGCTTTATTCAGTAAATATTATTATAAGACCGTTTATTGAAAAGGCAATGTAAAAAACTTTTGCAAATCATGTGCCGCAAATTTCTGGGCCCGGCCGATATTATCGACCAGCTTGGTCCCACCCCTGGTTATCCCCACACTGTTATTTACTTTTCTTGTCTTTGGAGGTTGGGGCGGCCTCACGCTGGGCGATCACATGATCCACAATACCGTAATCCTTAGCCTCCTGGCCGCTCATGTAAAAATCACGGTCTGTATCCTTTTGAATTCTTTCAAGATTCTGGCGAGTGTGGAAGGCAAGAATCTCGTTTAAGGCCTCCCGCATCCGCAAGATCTCCTTTGCCTGGATGGCCACATCTGCTGCCTGGCCTTGAAATGAACCCATGGGCTGATGAATCAGGATCCTGGCATTGGGGAGCGCATATCGTTTCTTCTCTGCTCCTGCGGCCAACAGCACTGCAGCCATACTAGCGGCCTGGCCCATGCACAAGGTGCATATGTCAGGCTTTACATAGCGCATTGTGTCATAGATGGCCAGACCTGCAGTCACCATACCACCAGGGGAATTGATATAAAAATTGATGTCTTTGTCAGGATCTTCTGATTCCAGAAAAAGCAACTGGGCAATCAGAAGATTGGCAACTTCATCGGTCAGGGGTGTCCCCAAAAAGACAATCCGGTCTTTGAGCAGCCTGGAATATATATCATAGGCCCGTTCCCCCCGACTACTTTGCTCGATAACAATTGGAATAAGCGGCATCAGCTATCTCCTTGCTCAAGTCGTTCTGGTTCTATTTCCGTTTTTACACTGTTGGTTTCCGGCCTTTGTGCCTCAGCCGTCTCAACCTCTATCCTTTCAATGGTACTGTTTTCGATGATCCGTTTGATAGCCTGTTCTTCAAGGGTCCTTTGCTTGAAAACCTCATAAGCCTCCTCGTAGCTGTTATGGAATTGCTTGATCGTCTCTACTGGCTGATTCATGGCCTCGGCCATTTCCTTGTACGCCTGCTCCAGCATCTCATCCGTTACCGTCAACCCCTCCTGCTCAATCACCCGCTGTAAAAGCAGATACTCCCGCACCCTTCTTTCTGCAAGGGAACGGTACTGCTTTGAAAGGCGCTCTTCGGCCTGGCCCACCTCCTCCAAAGACAGTCCTCTATAGGATAATGCGTTTCGGGCCTCACGAACCAAAGCAGACAGTTCATGACTGACTAAGACCTCTGGGAGTTCAAAATCTGCCTGTTCGATTAACATGTCAATAATATCGTGACGGAGTTCCCGTTCGGATTGGGTCTCGTATCTTCGTTCCAACTCCTTTTGAATGGCTTGTTTAAGCTCGGCCAATGTCTCATGTTCCCCTAAGTCCTTTGCAAATTCATCATCGATCTCAGGCAAGATCTCTTCCTTGATCTCCTTAAGGGTCACCTTAAAGGTGATGTCGAGCCCGGCCAAATCCTTATTGTAATAATCGGCTGGAAAATGCACCAAGAATTCCTTACTCGTATTCGGCCGCATTCCAAGGAGTTGCTGGTCAAAATCCTTTAATATCCGCCCCGAGCCAACCTGAACGTTAAAGTTTTCGGTCTTGGAGACCGGAGTAAAGGGTTTGCCGTCTTTGAACCCCTCGTAATCTATAAGGACAAAGTCTCCATTCTCAACCGGACGGTCTTCCTCAATGGTCCTGAGCTGGGCCAGGTTTTTCTGGAGCATCTTAAGTTGTGTCTCAACTTCTTCATCCGTAACCCTGCATTCCTTCTTCTTAAGCTTGAGGCCCTTGATATTTAACTCCTGGACAGGAGGCCGTACTTCAATCGTGACAGAATAATGATAAGGCTGGCCTCCCTCAAGATCTGAATGGTCAATGATTGGCTCACCCAGGGGCACAAGCTCGGTCTCACGCAATGCCTCAACATAAGAATTCTGGATCAACTGACCGGAAGCTTCTGTATGCATATCTTTTTTAAAACGCTGTTCTATAATAGAACGCGGCACCTTCCCGGGACGAAACCCTTTGATCCTGACATTCTTTTTGAGGGTCCTGTATGCCTTCTCCAGCTCGCGAGTCACATCGGCTTCTGGAATTTCCACGTGCAGGATCTTCTTTACAGTGGATACATCTTCGACGTCTACCTTCATTAAATTCCTTCCTTAAGCTCCTTACCAAGGAGAGCATAATATTTTGTTTGCAATAAATTTGTTTGCAATAAATAATGCAGAGATATTTCGATGTACGGCTGTTTGTTACACAACAGTCTGTTTAGATGTAAACGATTTGATGCTCCCCTTAGTAACTGGTGCGAGAGGGGGGACTTGAACCCCCAATCCCAAAACAGGAGCTGGATCCTAAGTCCAGTGCGTTTGCCAATTTCGCCACTCTCGCCCAAACAATGTTGACTTTTCTGTACAGAAAATAATATGTGTGTGCTACAATATCAGTGTTAAAAATGCACAGGAGCGCATTCCTTGCAGCTTGCTGGCTGTAAGAAGTTTTAAAAATAACCTCAAGCTTAAGTCCTGTCAAGGGGAATTAGCCCAAAGGCTGTCTTTGAAAAATTTATCTCTTAGATACGGCTGAATCATGTTGCGGAAAACTTCACGCCTGATATGGCTTACCTTGCTGGTATTGGTGTGGGGTATCAACAATGCACCTGCGGCCCGGGCCATATCTGTTCCAGGCGAGCTGCCAGACCGAAAGGTCGTCGTGGTCGATCCTGGGCACGGGGGGCATGACATAGGTGCTGTGGGGCTCTCCGGCCTAACCGAAAAGGTTGTAACGCTGTCGGTCGCCCAAAAGATCAAAGAGATCCTTTTGGGGACCTACGTCGTCCATTTGACGCGCAGCGACGATTACAGGGTCGACATTGAGCGTCGAACCGCGCTGGCTAACCATTACCGTGCGGATATCTTTATCAGCATTCATGCAGGGAGCGGCTTTCAACACCGAGGCCAGGGCATGGTCGTATTTTATGATAGTCCTGGCACCGGCCGAGGGGCTATGCCCTTCCGGAAACACAACAACACATGGGAAAGGGGTGAAAAATCGCTTTCGTGGGATAACATTCAAAGCACGCATAGAGCCAAGAGTCAGGTCCTGGCAAAACTTGTACACAGGCATCTGCTGGCAAAACTCAGTCTGGTAGACAGAGGGGTTCGCGAGGCCCCCTGTTTGGTTCTCCGGGGAGCCGACATGCCGGCCATTTTAGTCGAGATTGGCCATCTGAGCTATCCTGCTGAGGAGAAGGAACTCAAGAAGCCCGAGGTAATAGCTGGGGCTGCTGAAGCCATATGCGACGCCATCAAGGAATACTTTAACCGCTCAACGGATTAGGAGATGGCTTCAGGAGCATTTCACTTGAGGACCACTTTGCTTTAGGCAGGCGCTCATCCAACCTCTATCGGGGGTCACTCGTACATCGCATATATTATACACATCGCACATCGCATCAAACCCATTATCCCAATGGTGAGCGGAACGAACCAAATTGGTTGCATCAATGAACAAGGCATGATAAACGGAAAACAAGTACGGGGCGTGGCGCAGCCTGGTAGCGCGCCTGCTTTGGGAGCAGGAAGCCGGAGGTTCAAATCCTCTCGCCCCGACCATGATTTCAATAGGTTACAGATCTTGTAGATTTTTGGTTGGTAACCTTGGTTGGTAACTTTATCACACGTGCGGGCTTTGAACCCGCACGGCAAGACTTAACTCCCCTAAATTATGAGAGCGCCCCCCCCGCCCTGTGGGCGGGGGTTCTGCCTTGCGGCAGCGCTTTGCGTCCGGAAAGCAGGCCGGTCAATTTGGTAATGGCGATGAAATGGTTTGTAAATTGAAGTACACGGGACATGATACCTGGGAAGGCCCATAGGGTTGCTAACAAACCAGAAGGTGGCATTTTTCACATTTGGGAACGGCAATTTGGAAGTCCTACCTACACCTCGTTCAAAACCTCCCTGATCTTTTGAAACAGCTGCTTTGCGTCAAATGGCTTTTGAATAAACGCGTTACAACCCCGTTCCAATATCTCGGTGGCTTGACCATCTATGCTGTATCCACTTGAAAGCAACACTTTTACATCCGGGTTGATCTCCTTCATGCGGTCATAGGCCTCACCACCACCCATATTGGGCATCACCATGTCCAAAACGACGATGTCGATGTCATCCCGATTTTCCTTATAAACCTCAACGGCCTCTT
>Ga0180301_10000513_pt1 | contig 29809 bp, 29 predicted proteins | sample GuaBasSediGuay16_FD_121797 | JGI IMG/M metagenome (GOLD analysis project Ga0180301, IMG submission 121797) | Subseafloor sediment microbial communities from Guaymas Basin, Gulf of California, Mexico - Guay16, Core 4569-2, 12-15 cm | ecosystem: Environmental > Aquatic > Marine > Hydrothermal... | reverse complement strand
GATGAAAGAGATGAGGAAACCCCTCTGAAGGATGATAGGAGGAGTGACAGGTATGAAGGGGTATTTTTTTATTTTGATAGGGATGATGATGTTGTTCATATGGTCGTGTGCGGTGGTAGAAGGAAAAGGGGCATGACATGATCTGGATGACTTTCTACTTGATTTTCGGTATGTGATGACATTTGAAACGTGATGATTTGACAAGAGAAAAGAAGCATGGTAATATTCTGGGATAGAACGGGTGCGTAGCTCAGTGGGAGAGCGCTTCCCTCACGAGGAAGAGGTCGCAGGTTCGAGTCCTGCCGCACCCACCAGTTGGGGGATCATCCCCCAAATTTTTTTGTTTGGAGGTGTCGGGAATGGACAGGCTGGATTTTGCCATAAAGCTTTTGAGGAAAGTGGGATACTTTCTATTACAGAATTGGGGGAAAGTAGATAGGGTGTTCACAAAAAGCGATTTCAAAGATCTTGTGACGGACATCGACAAAGAATCCCAGAGGATCATCGTTGAGAGTATCAAGAGGAATTTCCCAGATGAGCACATAATAGCGGAAGAAGGTATATATGAAAAAGGGGACAGGATATGGTTAGTCGATCCGATAGATGGTACCGTGAATTTCGTGCATGGTCTACCATCCTTCTCCATATCCTTGGCTTACGTTGAAAAAGGCAAGATAGTTCTCGGTGTAGTACACGTTCCTGTAACTGAAGAGACTTTCTATGCAATCAATGGAGAAGGGGCTTACATGAATGGAGAGAGAATCAGTGTTTCGGGGAGAAAAAATCTGAAAGAGTGTGTTGGATCCACCGGGAACTATCCTGGTTTCACGGGAAGATTGATACTCAGCCTGGACAACAGGGTGAGAAGGATCAGGATACTGGGAAGCGCCGCAGCGTCAGCGGCGTATGTCGGTGCTGGTAAATTCGATTTCTTCGTTGCAAAAAGGATCAGTCCGTGGGATGTGGCTGCATCCATGCTGATCGTCAGGGAATCTGGTGGGAAAGTAACGGATTTTGAAGGAAACGATGCGAACATCGATTCTGGATCGTTTTTATTTTCGAATTCCCTCATTCATGATGAGATATTGAATATTGTAAAGACGATCTCTGAGGAATCGTAGGAGAAAACTTTTAAAATCCCGTGAAATAATCCGAAATAGGCCTTTATTTGGAGTAAATCGAAGATAAACGTTTTTTACTAATCGTTTTCGAAAATATACGGATATGACCGTACATTATGTGATTGCTATATAATTGTAATTCAAAAGAATATTTCTTAAAGGAGATGTTATGCATGGAAGTGAAAATACCCCTTCTGAAACCGACCAAAGATAATTTCAAAGAATTTGGAGAAGTCGTTGAAAAACTTGAAGAACCTACAGCGACCGCGTCCGAGTATCATGATTACTGGCACGATCTTGCTGACCTCTCGTCCATGGGAGATGAACCAACTCTTGGTTATCTGAAAGTCTACAGAAAGGACAGACCTTTGGAACTTGATAGAATGGAAAGGCATGTCAACACCGCCGAAGTCTTCATTCCTATAAACGGCACTGGTATCTTCTTCCTGTGCCCTCCAATGGAAAAACCCGATATAAACAAAGTGAAGGCTTTCCTTGTGGATAGAAGTTGTGCCCTCTCGCTCCATCCAGGTACCTGGCACTGGCTTCCGTTTTCCTTAACAGAGGAGATGGATTTTATCCTCGTTCTCAGAAAAACGACCGTTAAGAGAGATATAGAGATCGTTTCTCTTGATGATGTTTACAAGATCAATCTTGTGAGGGGATAGGATCATGGAACCTTACCTTGAGGTCAGAGAGCCTTTGCCCTCGCTCTATCCAACGGTAAAAACGTGGAGGAAGCTGTCATCATGGCTAACGCAGCAGCCATATCCGTCACAAGGATAGGAACGGCTCCTTCGATGCCAACCATGGACGAGGTGAAAGAGTTCCTATCAGACTAGAGAGAGTGTGAAGGCAAGAGAAGAAATGGTATCACCCAAACCCACGGTGAGTTTTGGTTTTTCTATGACCTTTGTTGGAAGAACAAGGACTCCCTTTTTCTTCAACCCCTCGAAAGCTTTCAAACCGACAGGGGATAATGGAATGTTCATGACCTCTCTAACTTCTTCTGCTTTTTTTATTACCCCATCCTTTGCTTTCTTTCCAGCGGCAAGCGCTGCAAATGCAAGAGCCTTCCATTCCCTTTCTTCATCAACATTCGTTGTATCTATAGATGACAGGTAATATCCCAGTGTGTGAACATGGACCCTGGACAGGTTTCTACTTTCTCTGAGGTACGTTGCCACTTTTTCTATCTCAAACGGATCGCTGTTAACCACCTTTTCAGGATCTCCAACGCCCAGATCCTCCGCCACCCAAGAGAGTTCCACCTCGTTTATACCCACGCTGTCTGCTATCTCCAAGACGATATCCTCAACACCCCTTCGAACATCCTTTGGCCTGATCGATGCAAACTCCACATGGAAGAAGATATCCGGATTTTCCTTTTTAATCTCTTTCAAGAATTCAATGAGATCCCTTATAATTTCCTCAACTTTCGTTCCATCTGGATAGACATCCTTCATTATGTGAAACCCTGCTATCAGAAAGTGAGAAAAATCTTTTGCCATCTTTGGGTAATATTTTCTGAAGTGTTCGGCTATCCTTAACTTGCTGTTCACGGGATTCCAGGAAGGGATATACCTGTTATCCCTTGGACAAACGATCTTCTTCTTCAGATTCAAAACCTGTCCTTTTGAGAACTCGAATATCCAGTGTATAGCGAAGATCCCTTCACCTTCCCATGCTCTTCTGGGGTGATCGATCTCTCCTTTCGATGAAAGAACGTAGATGTTTTCAAATTCCGGAAATAGTTCTGCCAGGTCTTTCGTCAACGGATTTGCGTAAACCAGCACCTTTTTGAAGCCGAATGGCGCCAGAGCAACGGCCATGTTCGCGGATGTTCCACCGAGTCTCAGCTTCCCAGGTCCAAATTTCTCCATTATCCATCTGTAGGTTTCTTCATCGAATATCATTATCTGAAGGGCCTTCCCTTTGGAAAAAGCGTAGACAAGCCCTGTGAAGAAGTCTTGAGGTGTTTCTATGAACACAGGGATATCTTCTCTTTCCACCCTTTCTAAGACTTCATCTTCGAACGGTGCGATCTCTTCTTCCACTTTTTTCGTGTCGAGAATCTGAAGGCCATCTATCACCGAGTGAAAACCAAGTGTCACTCCTTTTACTTTCTTTATTTCTTCTAGCCCAAATTCAAAACTTTCTCTGTAGAGTCTTTCGAAATCCATGTTCCCACCTCGTCATTTCATGAGAAAGGATGGAAGCCATGTTGCAAAGAACGGAACGTAAGTTACAAGGAAGAGAACGATGATCATGGCTATGTAGAAAGGCCAGAGAGCTTTCACAACCTCCTCCATCTTCATCTTTCCAACGATACATCCAACGAAGAGTGTATTTCCAACTGGAGGTGTACACAGACCTATTCCAAGGTTCATGAGCATTATGATACCGAAGTGTATGGGATCAACCCCCACTTTCGTCACGATGGGTAGGAAGATGGGAGTTGTTATCAAAATAAGAGGTGCCATGTCCATTATCATTCCAAGAAGCAAGAGGATTATGTTTATTATCAGCAGAATGACGTACTTGTTGGATGAGAAGGAAAGGACAGCCGATGCGATGGCATCTGGTATTTTCAAGTAAGCAAGAAGCCATCCGAAAGCGGAGGCGGAGGCTATCAGGAACATGACGGCGGAAATGGTCTTCACGGAATCCCAGATTACCCCCATGAACTTTTTGAAATCCATCTCTCTGTAGAAGAAGACGGCTATGAGGAAAGCGTAGACAACAGCTATGGCTGAGGATTCTGTGGCTGTGAAAACACCACTCAGAACCCCACCTATTATTATCACTATCGTCAGAAGACCAAGAATCGATTCCCTCGTTATCCTGAGAGCTTCTTTCAAAGACACTCTCTCACCCACAGGATAGTTTCTCTTCACCGCTATGTAGTAAGATGGTATCAGAAGGAAAAGACCTATTAAAACACCGGGAATGGCTCCTGCAAGGAAAAGACGGGCTATCGAAAGCCCACCGGCGGCGTAAGCATAGATTATGGCGTTGTGACTTGGGGGGATTATCAAACCCTGTGTTGAAGACGTGACTGTCACTGCTATTGAATAATCCCTGTCGTATCCTTTTTTCACCATCTCAGGTATGAGGATGGATCCGATGGATGCCGTGTCTGCAACAGAAGATCCAGACATACCACCAAAGAGCATGCTCGCAACTATGTTGACGATGGCAAGGCCCCCTCTCATCTTACCAACCAAGATGTTGGAGAAATCAACGAGCCTCCTTGCTATCCCCGATTGTGCCATTATCTGCCCTGCGAGTATGAAGAACGGTATTGCCATCAAAGAGAAATTGTCGAGGACATCACACATCTTCTGGACCACAACCATTGGTGGTATCTTGAGGTAAAAGGTCGTTATAAAGGAAGATATGGCCAAAGAAAAAGAGATTGGAACTCTTAAGAACAGAAGCAGGAAAAAAGACAAGAGTAGAATCACAGCAGCGGTCATGCCCTCTCCCCTTTCATCTCGACGAGTCTTTCAAATGCGAAAAAGAGCATGAGAGCACCTGCTATGGGTAGTGCCGCGTACGAATAAGATACTTTTATTCCAGTTGCTGGCAGGATTTGGAAAACAGTGAGTTTCATTATGTTCACCCCATACACTATTTCCATTATCCCCAGAAAGATATAAGAGAGAGTCTCCAAGGTATAGACGAATTTCATAGCTTTTTTCATGAACTTCTTCACGAAAACCTCCATGGCTATGTGTATGGAGTGCTTTATTCCCCAGGATCCTCCGATCAAACCGAAATATATCATCAGAAAGCCGATAAACTCCTCCGCCCAGGGCAGAGGAGAGTTGAAAACGTACCTCAGAGTCACCTGGGCGGAGGTGAGGATGACAAGGAATATCAGAAGAACTCCCAGTATGTTTATGATCACTTTATCCGTTATCTCGAAGATCCTTCTCATCTATCACTCTTCTCCCATTTTCATTATCTGTTCTATGAGATCTTTGTACTTAGAAGCGTATTTATCGTAGACCGGTTTAACAGCTTCTATGAATGGTTCTTTCTTTGGATGGTATATCTTACATCCTGCTTCCTTGACTTTTTCAAGAGCGATTTCTTCGTCTTTGAGCCACAATCTTCTTTGAAGCTCCTGAGCCGCTATAGCTGCCATTTTGATTATCTCTCTATCTTCAGGTGATAGAGCGTTCCACGTTTTGAGGCTCATGAAGAGGAGCTCTGGTACCATGGCGTGTTCATCAAGTGAGTAGTATTTCGCAACCTCGTAGTGGCTGGTCTCGTAGTAACTCGGTGGGTTGTTCTCAGCACCATCTATAACTCCCGTCTGGAGAGCACTGTATACTTCTTCGAATGCCATAGGAACGGGAACTCCTCCCATTGCTTTTACCATGTCCATCATGACGGGACTTTTTTGCGTTCTTATCTTAAGTCCTTTCAGATCATCCGGTGATAGAATTGGCTTTTTGACAGTGTAGAAACTTCTTGCACCTGCGTCCATGTAGGCAAGTCCTACCAGTCCAACTGCTTTGAGCTCTTCCAACATCTTCTGGCCTATCTCGCTCTCAAGAACCTTCCACATGTGTTCTCTGCTCTTGAATATGTATGGAAGGGCGAAAACCGACAGTTTTGGATAAACCGCGGTAAGAGGAGCGATGGAGGTTCTGTTTATATCGATTATTCCCATCTGCGTCTGCTCTATCGTCTCTTTTTCGGATCCTAGGACGGCTCCTGGATAGACCTCGATTTTGATCCTTCCGTTGGTCCACATTTCAACGAGCTTGCTCATAAGGTACAGTCCTTCGACCGTGGAATAACCCTTTTGATGGTCGTCCGCTGCTTTCAGTATTATGACGTCACCTTTCTTCTCCATAGCAAAGCTCAATGTGAGCAACAGCGCTACCATAAGGAATACGAAGAACTTCCTCATAGAACTATCCCCCCTCTGATGAAAATGTTTACCTCATTATTTCCCTCAAAAGAGGTTCTTCGAGCTTTTGCCACACCCAATCGGGATCGTCATGAGGCAGTAATATTCTGTTTTCACCGGCGAGAATCCAGAGGTAGTAAACCTGAGACCCAGGAGCCGCAGCGACAGGATGATACCCTTTCTTTATCAAGATGGTGTCATTTTCCCGAACGACGTACACCTCGTCGAGATCTTCATGGTTGTATATCCTTTGAAGACCAAAACCGGTTCGTGGATTCACCTTGAAGAAGTACACTTCCTCCATTTTGTACTCGTTCGGTGGATCGTTCACATCGTGCTTGTGTGGTGGCCAGCTCGACCAGTTTCCAGGAGGATTTACAGTTTCTCCCAGGAGGAGTTTTTCCGCTTTGATTCTGTTGTCTATGATGTCTTTTACATCCCTTCTCCAATTCCATGTGCCGACACGCCTTATCCTCACATCTTCCGGTTTCACAAAAGCTGGTTCAGCATCGATCCTGGATGGTGCAAAAGCTATCGCTATTTCACTGTCAAATGATGCTTTCAGGGTGACCTTTCTTCCAGGTGGGCAGTAGAAACCCCAAGCTTCCGATGAGAATACATCCTTTCTGTAACCTGTTTCGAATACCTCACCATCAGTCTCTATGGTTATTTTTCCTGACAGAAGTACAAGCCCCATCTCCTCATTTGAAAGCTCTATAACCTCTTCCTCATCTTTTCCAAGGATCAATACACCAAATCTTAGGAATTCCATGTCACCTTTCTTAACGAGTTCATTCCAGCCTTTTTTCAAATCGCCTTTTATCAGCATATTTCACGACCTCCCCAAAATCTTTACACCAGGCCTTTTAACGACTCTTCCAGATACTTCAACCTCCACGATGGGCCATTCACTCTCATCGGTAAAGGTAACGAAGGTATCACCCAGTACGAAGGTGTCTTCGGCTTTAGTTCCCGTTATCGTTGGATTCCAGCAAAGAGCCATGTTCTTCTTGAGGATCGTTTTCGAGCCTTCCTTCGCTATCTCTTCCCTTGGGTTGTAACCTATCAGACCTCCTTGATGATGCTTTTCAAATTCCCCGCCGTAGCCGTACTTTTCATATATACTCCTTATCCTTTCAAACATCTCCCCAAGGGTTATTTCTTCTTCTGTTGCCAGGAATATCTCAGAATCTATCTTCAGGTTGTCCAGGTGTTGCTTCATGAAGTTTTCGTCTTCTACGAAAGATGCCGTTCTCGTCATTGCAAGAACCAATCCCCTCTTTTCGGCACACGTTGATGCGAAGAACCTTTCTCCAAGCTTTTTATCCCTGAATATGTTGTGCCTGTACTCCTTTCTGGATTCATCAGAGAATATCAGAAGCACGGGAACGTTGAACCCTTTCTCAACGAGTGCTTTTTCAAGAGCAGCCGCTGCTTCGTACTCATTCATGTCTGGTTTGAAGGACAGGATTGCTTTCTCAAAAGCTTTTTCCAGCTCTTTTCCGTATTCTTTGTACCTTTTTATCTCCCAGGGAGATAACTCCGACCTTAGAGGAATCATATCTGAAGATATATCCAAAGTTCCGTATGTTCCCGTGTCGCTTCCGAATCTATCCAGAGGGAATTTTTTTAAGACCTTTTCATAAGGATCTTCGTACCATCTGTATTCGATGGGTTTGAAACCTTCGGGAACTTCTTCTTTCAGTAATCTTTCCATCTCTATGTTGTTCGCTACAAGGAACAATTCCTTATGTGTCACGACGACACTTGCCACGGACAGAAGGGCTCCCCGAGCCACCCAACCTCTTCCCCCAGCCGTTATCCACGAGAAATCATCGTTCCTCGAGAGTATCACACCTTCAAGATCCTTCTCTTTCATCAAAGTTCTCAATTTTTCCAATTTCCATTCCACTTCTTCGATCATGGCTATCACCTGTACCTTCCGTACAGAAATCTGAAGCTTCCTTTTTGAATCCTTCTGAGCTGAACGTCTTCAAGGATGTATATGAACATCTCCACAGTGTTGTTGACAGTCCCACCGAAGAGATGCCCTCCAACGAGCTTTCTGTCAGGACCTGCCAGTGCGGTGTGGATGTGAACGAACCTTTCACCGTTTTCCAGAATCGAGATATTCCCACTCAACGAAACGAGTTCATGAGGTGTTGATATAGTCTCTTTTTCGTACTCTTCGCCGTTGAACCATCCTATTGTGAAATCTCGGAGCATCCCTATACCGTTAAGGATTACTCCGGATTCCACGTTGTATTTGTCCAGAACCTCGGAGAGTTTCTCATAGAAATCTTCACCATCGTCCATCCTGACGAATACCAGACCGTTTTCATGTATGTCGAACATCATATCCCCTCCTTCACAAGAGCGTCTTTTCAAAGACCTCCACGAGTTCGTTCAGGTTCTTTCCTCTCTCTTCAAGCATGACTTCCAGTGCATCCGCTGCTCCGAGACCGTTGTGAACAACTTCCCAAATAGCTCTTATTATCGCTCTTGGATCGTCCCTTCCAGGCCACAGGATGTTTCTTCCAACCAGAGTTCCTCTGACGTTTGGAGCGCTGCCCAAAGCCTTCGAAACGTTCTCTATCGTTATTGTGGGATCTCCTGTCGCCTCCCCTCCAAGTATGAGTATCGGAAGCGTTGTGCTTCTTGCTACCTTGTCAAAACCTGGCAGATACGGTATCTTTATCCATGTTCTCAAGGTGCTTCCTCCCATGGCACTCGCTATGTTGACCATCTTTATGATTTCTTCAGGATCCATAATCACTCTGTAAGGTTGATCCTCCCGCTCCCTGGTTACTGGAAGAGGTTCCAGAAACACGGGAAGCCCGTAATCGTTCATTCTTCTCATGGCTTCAGCGCAGTACCTCATCGTTCTTATCGAGAATCTGGAATACCTTCCCGTGTCCAATCTGAAAAGGAGTTTCCCACCATCCAAATTCATCTTCTTTATATCTTCCGGTGTGTAAGATGTTAGATCGTCTTCCATCTCGTAGTACGTTCCAGAAAGGCCAGATCTGTTCATACTGCCTATGACGAGTTTTCCATCGAGGAAACCTTCCTTCCCTGCTTCTTTGAATAGGTGGTTTATTATGGCAAGTTCCTCTATTATGTCAGGAGTTGCCATGACTCCGTCAACAAAGCCACTTGCAAGAACCCTCACAACCCTTCCGAGGTATTCCAGCCTGTCTCCCATGGCTGTTGGATCGTTCACAACGCTCGTTACCCTTCTTGCCGGATGATCTGCTGCGAGGAGGACGAGGTATCCATCATCAGTCAGTTTCTTCCTCTTCTTTCTACTTTTCAACTCCTCAATTGCTATCTCTGGATGATTTATCCTTATATCGGTTAATCTGTAGAATGCCCATTCCGGAAAATATTCTCTTGTTGCAAATTTGAATCCACCTATTCCGTATATGACATCTTGCCAAGTTCTTGCATCGTCGAAGAAGGCTTTTGCATGCTGCAGAACAGGAACGCTACCTTCTCTGTCGTATGGCCTTATCTCAAAACCTATAGGCCCTTTGTATCCCATCTCGTGGAGCGCTTTCACAAAATTTGCGACATCCCTGACTTTCATGGCACCACCGGGATAAGCAAAACTCGCATGGGAATCTCCATACCTTGGATCGTTGGGATCGAGAACACAGTTTCCTATGTGAACGTGAACGAGGTAAGGCATTAGGTACTGGAGGACAACGGGAGCTTCGGGTTCTTCGATCTCTTCTTCTACGACTACATTCTTGATCTCCTGAACGTTCTCATCTTCTCCGATCTTTATATCAACCTTCTTTTTCCTTATGTAGTAGTTTCTCAATAGGTACATATGGGAGAGATCGTAGAGAAGTCCGAATTCCGGTATCTCGTATTCGTCCCTGATCCTTCTTGCTATCTCTATGGCTTCGAAAGTTGGTCCGATGAGTTGGTTTGCGAATCTTCCCCTTGGATCGTTTATTCTATCGAACATCTCAAGAACAAGCCTTACGGGTTCTCTTTTGAACTCTTTCGCCAAGTTTCTGGAGTATTCTGCAAGTTCCACGATGGATCTTATGAGTGCAAGTTTTGCAGTTTCCCTCACATCGGGTCCTTGATCCCTCCCACTTATGAAAGCAAAGGACACCGCGCCAAATTGATACGCTTCTTCCAAAGCCCTTTTCAGTCTGTTAACCGCATTCTTTCTTTCAAGCTCGTTTATGGAAGATATATCCGCCGGGTCGTATTTTTCCTCGTTCAAAAGCTGAACAGGTTGGGCTCCAAAAAAGATGGTCATACCGGTTTTGGATAAAAAATCTATCGCTTTCTTCCTGAGGGCGGGATCCTTTATCCTCGTAACCTCTATTCCTTTAAAATAAGGATCATCGGCTATTATCTTCAACGAATTCATGAGGTATCTTTCATCGGGTTCTCCTCTGAGCATGGAATCAGTATTCTGCCTTCCTGGAAAGGCCATGAAGTGGACGACACTTATGATGTTTTCGCTGAGGATCATTTTCTTCACCTCCTAGAGGGACCTTTGTAGAACTTTTCGCATAGGAAATTTTATCATTCATTTATAGATTTTATCAAAGAAGATATCATTTATAAACGTAAGAATTCGAAAGAAATCAGAACATAATCGTTAATAATCGTAAATATCTCGGGAATGAATCACCAAGTCGAATTTTACAATAGTGAAAACTTATAGTATTTTCAAAACGAGTTCAGAGGATGATGGGAGGTGTTAATCGATGAAAGCTGTGAGACTACATGCAGACTGGGATCCCAGACCAGATTTTGTCCTCGGAGACAAAGATATCGAAGGAAAACTCACATGGCTCGGTAGTAAAGTGTGGAGAAATCCAAGGGTTGTAATAGAAGAAGTTCCCGAACCGAAGATAGAAAAACCCACCGAAGTCATCATAAAGGTCAGAGCATGTGGGATATGTGGAAGCGATGTTCACATGGCTCAAACCGATGAAGATGGTTACATGTTGTACCCCGGTCTCACAGGGTTTCCCGTAACTTTAGGTCACGAGTTCTCAGGAGAGGTCGTGGAGGTTGGGCCAGAAGCCGTAAACAGAAGGACGAACAAGAAATTTGAAGTGGGGGAACCTGTAACTTCTGAAGAGATGCTGTGGTGCGGTCACTGCAGGCACTGTGCAGATGGCTTCCCAAACCATTGTGAGAATTTGAATGAACTCGGATTCAACGTCGATGGAGCTTTCACAAGGTACATAAAGGTCGATGCAAAATACTTGTGGAGTCTGAAAGAGTTGGAAGGTGTGTACGAAGGTGACAAACTCTTCATGGCTGGAAGCCTCGTGGAGCCAACATCGGTTGCATACAACGCCGTTATAGAGAGAGGGGAAGGTATAAGACCTGGGGACTACGTGGTGATCCTTGGGGAGGACCGATCGGTCTTGCAGCGGTAGCCGTTCTGAAACATGCAGGAGCTGCAAAAGTGATACTTTCTGAACCCTCGGAAGTGAGAAGAAAAATAGCGCTTGATCTGGGAGCAGACCACGTTATAGACCCCACAAAGGAGAATTTCGTCGAAGCCGTCCTTGAGTACACACGTGGTTGGGGTGCAAAGCTTTACCTGGAAGCAACGGGTGTTCCTCAGATAATATGGCCCGACCTTGAAAAAGTCATATGGAAAGCAAGGGGGATAAACGCAACGGTTGTCATAGTCGCAAGGGCGGACGTCAAGATACCTTTAACAGGAGAGGTTTTCCAGGTTAGAAGAGCAAGAATTGTGGGATCTCAAGGACATTCCGGGCACGGTACTTTCCCAAGGGTTATAAGCCTCATGGCTTCCGGTATGGACATGACCAAGATCATATCGAAAACGATCACCCTCGAAGAAGTTCCAGAATACATAAAGAGGCTTCAAACTGATAAGTCCTTGGTGAAAGTCACGATGCTCAACCCGTGAGGTGATTTGTATGGATAAAGTCAGAGTTGGCTTTGTTGGTGGGGGATTCATAGCGGGGATTCATATGGGGATACTGAGCAGTCGTGATGACGTGGAAATAGCTGGAATAATCGAGCCAGACGAAAACAGGGCAAAGAGTGTTTCTGAAAAATATGGAGCGAAGGTTTTCGAAAAACTAAAGGATATGAAAGACGCGGGAATAGATGCTGTGTACATAACTTCTCCTAACTTCACACATTTCTTGTACGCTTCGGAAGCTGTTGAACTTGGTTTTTCCGTGTTCTGTGAAAAACCGATGACAATCAATTACGAAGAAGCCAAAGCCCTTGAAAAACTCGTTGAAGAAAAGGGAGTCATCTTCCAGGTTGGACACAACAGAAGGTTCGCGTACGTTTACAAATTCATGAAAGAGAAGATAGAAAAGGGAGAGGTGACACCTTACTCTTTCCAAATAAAGATGAACAGAGGAGAGCTCAAGAATCCTCCATGGGTTTCTGACAGGAAGTACACCGGTGGATTTCTCTTCGAGACGACTCTTCATCTCTTCGATATGGTGAGATTTCTGTTTGGGGATCTTGAAGAGATGTACATTTTCGCTAAAAAGAGCGTCTACGACGATTTGGACGATTGGGCAATCCTCATGAAAACAAAAAGTGGTGTCATAGGAACCTTCACGTCGAGTGCCCACACCAGCTGGATGATACCCTTCGAGAGAGTTGAAGTTTACGGAGATCACGTTATGCTTTCAAACGATGAGATGGAAAAGGTTTATTACAGTAAAGGTTTGAATTCGGAGGTTGAGATAAGAGATTTCATGAAGGTCGATTTCAAAGATAAATGGGGATACGTTGAGGAGGACAACATATTCATCGATTGTGTTAAAGAAGGAAAAACTCCCCCAGTCACAGTTCACGATGGTGCCAGGGCCATAGAAATAGTGGATGCGTGTTACAAGTCAGTGGAGAAAGGAGATCCTCACGTGTTTTTCGGGAGGTGATAAGAGATGGGAAAATGGCAGATACCACCTGAAGGAGGACACATGGAAAAGCCAACGGGAGTTTACTACCAGACCATGACGATGAAGGAGATAAAAGAAAGGCTGAGAAAGTGTGATCTCATAATAATACCTGTTGGAAGTACCGAGAACCATGGCCCCAACGCTCCAACCGGAGAAGACACCTTCCTCGTGACGAGGATGGCAGAACAGGTCGCCCTGAAAACTGGGTGTACCGTTGCAGAACCCATATGGTACGGTTACCATCCGTACCATCACATAGGAATGCCAGGAACCGTTCCTGTAAAGGACGAAGCTTTCATAGATTACCTTGTGAGTGTTATAGCGGGTTTCTGGAACACAGGTTTCAGAAAGCAGATATTGCTCAACGGTCATGGTCAAGAGTTCGTCATACCGGTGGCTATACACAAATTTGCCAAGATTTTCCAGGTACCAGCGATAATAATAAATCTGAACTGGTACCACGCTATCCAGGATAAATTCAAGACCAAAGAGGAAGGTGGGCCGTACGAAACACCTTTCATCCACGCAGACGAAGTGGAAACTTCATGGAGTCTTGCGCTGTTCCCAGAATTCGTTCATCAAGAATGGGCAGTCGATACCCAACCTCAGGGTTTCTTACCTGAAGGGCATATAGACAAAGCGGGAAATCTTCTCCACAGGCCCATAGCATGGTACGGTCATGTTGGGGGAGGACCGATCGAAGTTTCAGCGTATCCCGAAGGAGTCGTGGGGAAAGCTACCCTTGCCGATGCGAGCAAAGCTAAAGAGGGAGTGGAGGCTCTTCTCGATTACCTCGAGAAACTCGTCAGAGATATAATGGATAGATTCCCGCCAGGAAAACTCCCACCGATAGAGAAGATGACGCAAAGACCAAAGGAAGAAGTAGAGGCAGTGTTGAAGGAACCTTTGTCTGAGGGGTGGAGAAACATATATACAATTGGAAATCTTTGGTGATGAAAATCCGGCGCACTCGCGCCGGATAGTCCATCTGAGGGGGGATGCCTTATGAGAAAGTTTTTCCTCGTGGTACTCCTGATCGTCGCAATACTTGGATTTTCCAAGTACACGTTCTACCTGGCGTCTCATGGAGGTCCTGCAGATCCATTCTGGGGAGTCGTCATGAAAGGTATGAAGGATGCGGCTGAGAAGTACGGAGTTGAGGCTATCTACTTGGGTCCTGAGAAGTACTCTTTGAAAGAATTCATCGATCTTGTGAACAGTGCCATCGCCAGAAAACCAGACGGTCTTATCGTCACGATAACAAATCCCGTTGCTCTTGATGAACCACTGAGAAAGGCCATAAAGATGGGAATACCTGTTGTCGCAATAAACGTTCCAGACACGAGACCTCCTGAAGAGGCTATACCGTATCTTGTATACGTCGGCATGGATGAGTACCTTGCGGGAGTCTACGCTGCAAGAAGAATGCTCCAAGAATTCACACCGAAGAGAGCCGTCGTTGCGATTCATGAGCCGGGGCATGTGGGATTGGAAGCAAGGGCCAAGGGTATAATGGATGTTCTCTCTGAAAAGAACATACCTGTCGAGAAACTGGACATAACCACAGATCCAACGAAAGCTTTAACGATAATGAAGAGCTACCTCATGAAGCATCCAGATACCGACGCTATATTCACTCTGGGACCCCTTGGAGCACATCCTGCCATACAGCTAGTCGAAGAGGAAGGACTGGTGGGGAAAGTTAAGATAGGGGCTATAGATCTAACAACGAAGATAACGGATGCCATAAAGAAAGGAGTCGTGATGTTCACCATAGACCAGCAACAGTACCTCCAAGGATACCTTCCCGTTGTATTCCTGTACCTCTACAAAGAGTACGGTCTTATACCACATGAGAAGGTTCTAACAGGACCTTCCATTGTCGATAAGACCAACGTTGAAATCGTTGAAAAAACTGTGAAGATGGGGTACAGATGAAAAAGAGGGGGAGGCTCTCCTCCCCCTTTTAAATCGGAGGGATTGTGAGTGGGGGCTGAAAAGATAGAAGCTGAGGGATTCTTAATGAAGATATTGAGACTCAAGGAGCTTGGTGCCATCATCGGTGTCGGCGTTTTCTTCGTGCTTTTCATGTTCATATCGGAAAGATTTCTCAGTGTTGAAAACCTTGCATCCACCTTCACCATGGCTTCAGAGCTTGGGATAGTCGCCATTGGAATAACGATGTTGATGATCTCAGGTGAGTTCGATCTTTCCGTTGGATCAACATACGCTGTCGTTCCCATGATAATGGCTATAATGATGAATCATGATGTGTCAAGTGGCTTTTCTCTCCTAGTGTCTCTACTTGCAGGTATAGGTATTGGCCTTCTGAATGGTTTTGTAACCCTCAAAACCGGCATTCCGTCTTTCATAACAACGCTTGGAACGATGATGTTCTGGAGGGGGATCCTCCTTGCTGTCACCGGAGGGTTTCCTATTATACTCGAAAGGAGCAGTGAGATTTTGAAGTTCTTCGGAGGGAGTCTTGTGGGGGATTTGAGATACTCTGGAGCCTGGTTCATCGTTCTTGCTATCGTTTTTGGCCTCATCCTTGAGAGAACAACTTATGGAAACTGGGTCTTTGCAACAGGAGGAAATCTTGGTGCCGCCAAAGCTTTGGGTATACCAACCGAGAGAGTGAAGCTTGTAAACTTCATGATAAGTAGCCTTCTTGCTGGAATAGCCGGTATAACCACTTTTGGAAGGTTCAAAATGATAGATCCAACCCTCGGACAGGGTATGGAACTTGAAGCCATAGCTTCAGCGGTTATAGGAGGATCACTTTTAACAGGTGGTTACGGAAGTATCTTAGGAACCTTCATAGGTGCCTTCATGATAGGTATGGTGAGAAGCGGTCTTGTTCTTGCAGGTGCTCCCGCCTACTGGTACAGAGCTTTCATAGGAGTGATTCTTGTGATAGCAGCGATAATAAACGCGAGGATAAGAAAGAAGGTGGCGGGATGAGCGAATATCTTGTTGAGATGAGAGGAATAAAGAAGAGTTTTGGTAGGGTCCAGGCTTTAAAAGGTGTCGATTTTCATGTGAAAAGGCAGGAGATAGTGGGGCTCTTAGGAGATAACGGGGCTGGAAAATCAACACTCATAAAGATTCTCGTTGGGTACCATCAACCAGATGAAGGAGAGATATATTTCGAAGGTAAGAAGGTTTTCTTCAGATCACCTTGGGATTCCAGAAAAGTGGGAATAGAAACGGTTTACCAAGATCTTGCACTCGTCAATTTGATGCCCATCTGGAGAAATTTCTTCCTTGGAAGAGAGATCATCCGAAAAATCGGACCTGTGAAAGTTCTCGATGTTAGAAAGATGAAAAAGATCGCAAGAGAAGTCTTAAAGGACGTTGGGATATTCATAAGGTCGCCTGATGAAACGGTTGCGTTCCTCTCTGGGGGAGAAAGACAGGCAGTCGCGATCGCAAGGGCTATCCACTTTGGTGCAAAACTTCTCATACTGGACGAGCCAACCGCTGCTCTTTCGGTTGGAGAGACAAGAAAGGTTCTTGAACATATCCTGGAAGCTAAAAAACAAGGAATTTCAGTGATATTCATAACCCACAACATATATCATGTTTACGAAGTGGCCGATAGGTTGGTCCTCCTGGAGAAGGGTGAAAAGATCGGTGATTACGATAAAAAAGATGTCACACCTGAGAAAGTGATGGATATAATAGCTGCAGCAGCTGGGGTTACCAAATAAGGAGGTGGAAGAATGAAATATTCACTGGTTATATCAACGACGGATGCTTCCTTCGACGCACTCGCTTTCAAAGGTGATCTCATGAAAGGTGTTAAGATGGCGAGAGAATTAGGGTATGACGCCGTCGAAATCGCGATAAGAGATCCTGAAAGTGTCGATGTGAAAACTTTGATGGATCTCTTGGAAAAAGAGGCCATGAAGGTTTCAGCGATAGGTACAGGACAAGCTTTTCTTGCAGATAAACTCAGTCTTTCAAGCCTGGATGAAGAAGTGAGAAAGAGAGCGATTGAAAGGTTGAAGAAGCACATAGATTTTGCAAAGAATGTGGGAGGACATGTGATAATAGGTTTGATAAGAGGCTTTTTCGGAAAGGAGAGAGAAAAGGCTTACGGAAAGCTCGTGGAATCAGTTAAAGAACTCTGCTCTTATGCCAAAGAAAGAGATGTCAAACTCGTTGTAGAACCAATAAACAGGTATGAGTGTGATAATATGAACACAGTTGAAGAAACATTGAAATTCTTGAAAGACGTCGATTGTCAGAATGTTGGACTTCTTCTCGATACTTTTCACATGAATATAGAAGAACCTATAATAGAAGAAAGTATTAAAAAAGCTGGTGAAAGGCTGTATCATTTCCACGTTGCGGACAGCAACAGATGGGCACCTGGATGCGGTCACATAGATTTCAAATCGATAATGAAGGTGTTGAAGGATATAAAGTACGATGGTTTTGTTTCCGTCGAGTGTTTACCCCTTCCAGGAGGTCCAGAGGAATCTGCAAAGATAGCTTTGAAAACTCTGAAAGAATCCGAAGGTGGTTGATCCATGTTTGCAGAAGAGAGAAGAAGAAAGATCGTTGAATATTTAAAGGAGAAGGGAAAGATAACGGTAAAGGAGCTTTCAAGAATATTCAAAACGAGCGAAGTGACTATCAGGAAAGATTTGGAGATTTTGGAGAGCATAGGAGAGCTCATAAGAACCCATGGAGGGGCGATTCTTCCCCATGGAACCAGGGCCGAATGGGATTTTTTCAAGAAGATGTCACAACACAGGAAAGAGAAGGAAGAGATAGCGAAAAGAGCTGTTAGCCTTTTAAAAGAGGGAGAAACGATCATTCTGGATAGCGGGACGACCCCTTATTACATAGCGAAAACCATTAAAGAATCTGGATTAGAGAGATTGACAATCGTCACGAACAACATATACATAGCGGAATTGATACTTGAATCCAGAAACGAAGTGATACTCCTCGGTGGTTACATGAGAGAGCACAGTCTGTCGCTCGTTGGGCCGTTCTCGGTGGAGCAGCTTGAGAAGATACATGTGGATAAAGCCTTCCTTGGAACGACAGGATTTTCAGAGAAGGGTTTCATGACACCCAGTATCGTCGAAGCAGAAGTTAAACATAAAATGGTCGAAATAGCAGAGGAAACCTTCATCGTAACGGATTCCAGCAAATTCAAGAGGAAAGCCTTTGCTCTTTTCTGTACGCTGAATGAGGTTGATGGAGTCATAACCGATAGTATGGTTCCAAAGGAAGCTGAGAGAATTCTTCTTGAAAGCGGTTTGAGAGTTTTTAAAGCATGAACTTGAGATTTGGATCTTTATTATAGAAAGTGATGAGAGAAAGAGATTTGAAAAACTCTCCATAGATAATTCTCTGTGATCGATATTTATTGATTATTGCAAGTTATTTTGAAACTTGACAGGGGATTGAAGATTTAATTATATTTTTACCGTGTGAGGAAAACGTTTTCGAAAACGTTTACTTGAAAATGGAGAGGATAAAATGAAGAATAAGAAAAAAACCGTTAGTATAAGAGATGTCGCAAAGTTGGCAGGTGTTTCCATCTCGACAGTCTCCAGGGTCATAAACAATTCCGATTCTGTGAGTGAAGAACTAATAGAAAAAGTAAACAAAGCTATACAGGAGTTAGGATATCAACCCAATCGAATCGCTCGGAGTTTGAGAACGGGGTCAACGAAGATCGTAGGTTTCGTTATACCGGACATCACGAACCCTGCTTTTCTTTTGATGGTGAAGGGAGCCGAGGATTATCTGAAGAGAAAAGGATATTCCTTCATTCTGGGTGGAACGGATCACAGCGTAAAGGAAGAATCGAAACTTCTGAGCACGTTGCTCTCTCAAAGAGTCGATGGACTCATATTAACATGCTCAGGAGGTCACAATCCTTATCTGAGCGATCTTTTGATGTCCAAAAACATCAAACTGGTTTTTATGGATAGAAGATACGAGGAGATAAAAGCACCTTACGTGGGAGTGGACAACAGTGGAGGCGTTGAAAAAATGATCGATTATCTGGTGCAAACGGGTCATAGATCCTTCGCTTTTCTAAGTGGGGAAAGACAAACTTCGAGTGCGAAAGAGAGATTACAAGGGTTTATAAAGGGTATTCAGAAGTACCGGATAAAGGATTATCAAATACTCTACGGTGAATTCACCTTTGAAAGTGGTTACTCATTGACGAAAAAATTGGGAAGAATACCAGACGCAATAATAGGAGGAAACGATCTGGTGGCTTTTGGAGCAATAGAAGCTCTGGAAGAAATGGGGTACAGAGTTCCCGAGGATGTGAGCGTGGCGGGATTTGATGATATGTTCTTCAGCAAATATTACAAACCGGCCCTGACAACGGTGAGACAGCCCATTTACAACATGGGGAAGATGACAGGTAAGGTCCTTTTTTCCCTGATGAACGGAAAGAGGTTGAAGAGAGAAACCATAATCCTCGAAACGGAGATAGTTATAAGGGAATCCACAAAACCCAGGGAATGATGATCCCTTTGAATAAGGGGAATCCTTAAAACGGGGGTGGTGTGTATGAGGAGAAGTCTTGTAGTGTTTCTACTAATCTCAGCACTTCTGGTACTATCCGTCGTCGCATTCGGTGAAACACAGCAGCCGAAAGGAAAAATGGCCGTTGTAATTTCTACTCTCAACAATCCATGGTTCGTTGTTTTGGCGAACGCAGCAGCTGAAAGAGCGAAGGAGCTAGGATACGAGGTCACGATCTTCGATTCACAGAACGATACAGCAAAGGAATCCGCTCACTTCGATACGATCATAGCAGCAGGTTACGATGCCATACTCTTCAACCCAACCGATGCCGATGGATCCATAGCCAATGTTAAAAGGGCGAAAGAAGCTGGCATACCTGTGTTCTGTATCGACAGAGGAATCAACGCCAGAGGTCTTGCAGTGTCTCAGATCTACTCGGACAACTACTACGGCGGCGTTTTGATGGGTGAATATTTCGTCAAGTTCCTCAAAGAGCACGTAAAAGCCGATAAGATACCATACGCGGAATTACTGGGAATACTGAGTGCACAACCAACCTGGGATAGATCCAACGGTTTCCACAGTGTCGTTGACAACTACCCAGAGTTCACGATGGTAGCTCAGCAATGCGCTGAATTCGACAGGGATACTGCTTACAAGGTGACAGAGCAGATTCTTCAGGCTCATCCCGAAATCAAAGCCATATGGTGTGGAAACGACGCAATGGCTTTGGGTGCTATGAAAGCGTGCGAAGCAGCTGGAAGAACGGATATATACATATTCGGTTTCGACGGAGCTGAAGACGTCATATACGCTATAAAAGAAGGAAAGCAGATAGTCGCCACGGTCATGCAATTCCCCAAGTTGATGTCCAGGCTTGCAGCTGAATGGGCCGATCAGTACCTGAGGGGAGAGAGACAATTCCCAGAGATAGTGCCCGTGACTGTTGAACTCGTCACAAAAGCTAACATCGAAAAATATACACCTTATGGAAGAAAAGAAGAGAAGAAAGGAAAATAAAAAGAGGGGCCACCTTACGTGTGGCCCCCTCCATGCTAGGAGGATATCAATATGAAGGGGAAGGTTTTTGTAGTGATAATTATCGCTATACTTGGTTTTATTATATATCGATCCTGCAAGGTTGTTCCAATAGAACAAGCTGAAAAAGGTTTCAATCCAAGAAAATACGCTCAGAAAGTCTGGGTTAAACTTCTCGAAAATATGGATTCTCTACAGACAGTGGATGCTGTAGAAGTTCTGAACGCTTTGGATAAGGATCCTGAAAAAGCTCATGAAAAATTCGCAAAGATCGTTGGTGTATCGAATTACAGATATTATCTTGTTAAAGGGACCGGTGAGATTGTATCCATCCAAGATGATGGTTTCACCCTAAAAATTCGAGAAAATAGGGACAAACCAGATTTCTTCGTGACGACACACATATTTGGAAACTCCATAGCGAATTCCACTGGAATAATCAAGATGGAGGATTTCGACAGGATAAACGATTTCAACCTCGTGTCCACAGCTCTAAATGGAATCGTAAGAGAAGAGGTCGCTCTTTCCTTTTTGAAACAATTAAAGGAGATGGCAAGAGGAGAAGGTTCCCTCGTCAAATTTTTGGGAGTGTTTACCCTTCTGAGGGATGAAGAAGTGAAGTATCCTCTGGAACTCATTCCCCTACGCTTAGAATTGGTACGAGGAGGTTTTTAAAGTGGAGGGCTCCATCATTCTTGAAGCCAGAAACATCACAAAAACCTTCCCTGGTGTTGTGGCTGTCAACAACGTAACTTTCCGAGTCTACAGAGGGGAAGTTAACGCTCTTGTGGGAGAAAATGGAGCGGGGAAAAGTACTCTCATGAAAGTTCTATCAGGGGTCTATCCAGATTACGAGGGAAAGGTGATACTCGAAAGCAAGGAAGTTCATTTCAGAACGCCAAAAGAAGCTCAGGATAACGGTATTGCTTTGATTCCACAGGAATTGGATCTGGTGCCGAATCTGAGTGTCGCTGAAAACGTTTTCCTATCTCGAGAACCTGTCGATGCTTTCGGTTTCGTCAATTATAAAAAGATGTATGAAAAAACATCCGAAATATTGGAAAGGTTAGGAGTACCGATAGATCCCAGGGAAAAGATCGAGGAGCTGAGTACCGGTCAACAGCAGATGGTCGCAATAGCAAAAGCTCTGTCCTTGGACTCGAAAGTGATAATCATGGATGAGCCAACTTCTGCTATCAGTCAGCATGAGATAGAGAATCTCTTCAAAATAATCAGAATATTGAAACAAGAGGGGAAATCAATCGTTTATATTTCACATAAACTGGATGAGATCTTCGAAATAGCTGACAGGTTGACCATAATGAGAGATGGAAAGATCGTAGGGGAAGGCTTGGTCAAAGATTTCTCGTATGACGATGTCGTCAAATTGATGGTTGGCAGGAGTATCGACAAATTCTTCGTGAAGGAAAAAACGGAAATCTCTGACGAGATCTTTAGAGTGGAAGATCTTTGTCTTTGGTCGGCCGATCGGCGAAGATTGATCGTCGATCATGTTAGCTTCTACGTGAGACACGGTGAAGTCCTGGGGATCTACGGACTGATGGGAGCTGGTAGAAGTGAAACACTAGAAGCGATATTTGGAGTTTATCCCAAAAGAACAACTGGTAAATTGTTCCTCGAAAAGAAACAGATCGAAATAACATCGCCTCAGGATGCTCTCAGATTCGGTATAGGTTTCGTACCTGAAGATAGAAAATTGGCGGGTTTGATCCTTCAGTTGGCAGTTGTGCACAACATCAGTATAACCTCTCTGGATAAATTGGTGAAGCTCGGCATGATCAGCAAAAAATTCGAGGAAAATTTGGCCGAGGAATACGTGAGGCGTTTGAACATAAGAGCCACCTCCCTGTACCAAATCGTTGAAAACCTTAGTGGAGGCAACCAGCAGAAAGTAGTTCTTGCAAAATGGCTTGCAATAAGACCAAAGGTGCTTCTATTAGATGAGCCGACAAGGGGAATAGATGTAAACGCGAAGAGTGAGATCTACAAGCTCATCAGTGAACTTGCAAAATCCGGTATGGGAGTGATCATGGTTTCTTCGGAACTCCCAGAGATACTGGCGATGTCTGATCGTATAGTCGTGATGTCCGAAGGTAAAAAAACCGGAGAGTTTGATAGAAGTGAGGCCACGGAAGAAAAACTATTGAGAGCTGCTATTCCAAGAAGCATGAGGCGAATTGCCCCCAGTGTTTAGACTTCATACTTTATGGAGGGGTGGAATAAACATGGGAAAAGCTTCTCCCAATAACGATAATACCAATACAATTCTTGAAGAAGAAATGAAAAGAACAAAGCTCAGTTTTAAAGATTATCTCTCAAGGTATCAATCCATATTGATATTGGTAGGCCTGAGTGTCTTCTTCGGTTTGATCTCCAATCGTTTTTTCACTCCGAACAATTTGTGGATAATCTTGCGGCAAACTTCTGTGAATCTGTGTATAGCAGTTGGCATGACTTTCGTTATTTTAACTGGTGGTATCGATCTCTCCGTTGGTTCGATTCTGGGGTTCTCGGGAGCTGTAACGGCAAAACTGCTCAAGTACGGTATCACACTCACAGCTTTCGGAGTGGTACTGAAATTCGGCCCTCTTGGAGCTTCTATACTCGGTATACTCGTAGGTTTTGCGATAGGGCTTTTCAATGGATTCATAATAACCAAATTCAGGGTACCACCTTTCGTTGCAACTCTAGGTATGTTAACAGCTGTCAGAGGATTCGTAATGCTATGGACGAAAGGGCATCCTATAACCAAGCTGGGCGAAAACTTTGATTACATAGGTTCAGGTTGGTTTCTGGGAGTTCCAATGCCAGTCTGGATAGCGGCTATCGTTACTCTAACGGGAATACTTATTCTAAGGAAAACGAAGTTTGGAAGACATGTTTATGCCGTTGGAGGAAATGAACGCGCTGCGATCCTATCAGGTGTGAATACAAACAGGATAAAGCTATGGGTGTATGCGATATCAGGAACGTTATCCGCTATAGCCGGTTTGATAGTAACGGCAAGGTTGGATTCCGCTCAACCCAATGCCGGTATGATGTACGAACTCGATGCCATAGCAGCCACTGTGATAGGAGGAACCTCTCTTTCTGGTGGAAAAGGGACGATTACGGGAACCGTAATTGGTGCCCTGATAATGGGAGTTTTGAACAATGGACTCGTTCTTGCGGGAGTTTCTCCTTTCTGGCAACAGGTAGCCAAAGGTTTCATCATAATATTAGCCGTTATAGCTGAGAGACTTGGCAGGAAAGAAGAATAGAGGTGATACAGGGTGACACAGGAGGAACTGATCTTTCTGAAGAAGAAAGCCATCGAAAGAAGGATGGATATCATAAACATGATATACAAAGCAAAGAGTGGGCATACCGGTGGCTCTCTTTCCTCAGTTGAGATACTCGTGACTTTGTTTTACAAGATCATGAGGATAAATCCGAAGAATCCAAGATGGGAGCATCGCGATCGTTTCATCCTTAGTAAAGGACACAGCGTAGAGGTTTACTATTCCATCCTCGCCGATCTTGGTTTTTTCCCGAAAGAAGAATTGGAAAATTACTGTAAATACAGATCGATGCTAACAGGTCATCCAACAACCAAGGTTCCTGGAGTGGAGGTTAACACCGGCGCCTTAGGGCACGGATTGGCTGTGGGGATAGGAATGGCTATAGCTGGGAAGATGGATAATAAGGATTATAGAGTGTATGTATTGATGGGGGACGGGGAGTTGGATGAGGGATCTATATGGGAAGCGGCTCAGATAGCGGCTCACTACCAACTGGATAACCTGGTGGGGATTGTGGATAGAAATCGTCTGCAGATATCCGGAGACACGGAAGAGGTTTTAAAACTTGAAAATCTTGTGGATAAATGGGCGTCATTTGGATGGCAAGTGATCCAGGTGAACGGTCATGATATAGAAGAACTTGTCCGAGTGTTCGAAAGGATTCCTTTGGTTGAGAAGAAACCCCATCTTGTGATAGCCAGGACAGTGAAAGGAAAAGGAATATCTTTTATCGAAGGGGATAAAAGTTGGCATCATAGGGTACCAAACGACGAGGAGTATGAGAAGGCATTGGAGGAGTTAAGACAACAGCTGAAAGAGGTAGTGGGATATGTTGGAGAAAATTCCCTGTAGGAAAGCCATAGGAGAGAAGATCTTGGAATTGGCTGAAAAGGATGAAAATATCGTTGTCATAACATCGGATGCGAGAGGTTCTGCCACCATAGCTGAATTCCCAAAGATATTTCCCGAAAGATTCGTGGAAGTAGGGATAGCAGAACAATCAGCCGTTGGTATAGCTGCGGGATTGGCGCTTTGTGGCAAGAAGCCCTTTGTTTTCGGACCAGCGTGTTTCTACTCTGCTAGAAGCCTTGAGCAAGTGAAAAATGATGTGGCTTACACCGATGCTAATGTGAAGATAATAGCGGTGAGTGGCGGAGTGAGTTATGGACCACTTGGAAGTACACACCACTCTTTCCACGATATAGCCGTGATGAGGGCCATCCCGAACATCGTGGTCATCCTGCCATGCGATGCCACGGAGGCAAGCCATTTGTTGGAAAGATTGGTTGAGTTAGAAAAGCCAGTTTATTTGAGAGTGGGGAGGCAACCTGTTCCTATAGTCTACAAGGATGAACGTGATTTCGAAATAGGTAGATCCATCACTTTGATGGAAGGAGGGGATATCACCATAATCGCGACGGGAGAGACGGTATGGCACGCTTTGGAAGCGGCGAAAGCTCTAAGAAGGGAAGATATAAATCCCAGAGTTATAGACATGCACACTGTAAAACCTTTGGATGAGGAAGCTGTTTTTAAAGCTGCCCGTGAAACCGGAAGGATTATCACGGTGGAGGAACACAGCATCTTCGGCGGATTGGGAGGGGCCGTTTCAGAATTCGTGTCTCAGAATTTTCCAGTTCCCGTGAGGATACTGGGGATACCAGATGAATACCCTGTCACCGGAAGGCAGGAAGAGGTTTACAAGCATTACGGTTTGGATGCGGAGGGTATATACAAAGCTGTTATGAAAACGCTTGGGAGGATTTAGGAGTGACCTTCATGTACATTCTCTCCATCGATCAGAGCACCTCGGGAACCAAAGCAATTATATTCGATGAAAAAGGTACCTTGATTCACAGGGTAACGGAGTATCACAAGCAGTACTATCCCAAACCAGGCTGGGTGGAGCACGATGCTGAGGAAATTCTCCAAAGGACTTCGGATGCTATACGGAGGGTACTGGAAGAATCAGGTATCAGCGAGGAAGAGATACACGCTGTAGCTATAACCAATCAAAGGGAAACAACGGTTCTATGGGATAGGAGTGGGAAACCTGTTTACAGAGCCATAGTATGGCAATGTCAGAGGGGAAAGAGCATCTGTGACGATATTAAAAAACGCGGGATGGAGGGTTTTATAAAGGAAAAAACGGGATTGCTCGTGGATCCATATTTTTCCGCAAGCAAGATCAAGTGGATACTGGACAACGTTGAGGGAGTTAGAAATAAGGCGGAGAAAGGTGATATACTTTTTGGAACCATAGACACCTGGCTTGTATGGAATCTAACCAAGGGATCTGTTCACGCTACCGATTATTCCAACGCGAGTAGAACGATGCTTCTCAACATAAGAAATTTGAAATGGGATGAAGAGATTTTGGATATTTTCTCCATTCCACCCTCGATTTTGCCGGAATTGAAGCCCTCAAACTATATTTTTGGATACACGGATCTGAATGGGATACTGAAGAAGGAAGTACCAATAGCAGCCGTCATGGGAGATTCCAGTGCCGCCCTGTTCGGTCACGGCTGCTTCAGGAAAGGAGACATAAAAGCCACCTACGGAACAGGCACGTCCATCATGATGAATACGGGTAACGAATTGATAATATCAAGTGATAAAATCGTCACTTCTGTTGGTTGGGGTATCGATGAGGAGGTCACATACGTTTTGGAAGGTAACATACACTGTACAGGAGACATCATAAAATGGCTGATTGAGAATCTCCAAATCATAAAAGATCCGAAGGAAGCAGAAATACTTGCCAGTTCCATTAACGATAATGAAGGAGTTTACTTTGTCCCAGCTTTCGTTGGTCTTGGGGCGCCTTATTGGGACAACGAAGCAAGAGCTCTGATAACGGGTATGAGCAGAGGATCAGGAAAAGTGCATGTTGTCAGGGCAGCGCTGGAATCGATAGCTTATCAGGTTAAGGATCTCTTCGATGTTATCGTTAAAGAAATAGATATTGAGCCAGATGGTATAAGAGTTGATGGTGGGGCTACCGAAAACAGGTTTCTCATGCAATTTCAAGCGGATATTCTGGGTATATCTGTCTTCGTCAGTGAGATAGAGGAAATCTCCGCACGTGGAGTAGCTCTGCTTGCTTCCTGGAAAATGGGGTTTTTGGAAGGTTTGAACGATATCGAAAATCTCATCAGATTCAGGAAAATCTATAAGCCTTCTATGCCCGAAAATCTGAAGAATGAATATTATTCTGGATGGAAAAGAGCCGTCCAAAGGGCTTTGATGAGATTCTGAAAAGTGAAGGAGGGAAGGGTATGGAGAAGATGAATTTCGGTTTGATAGTTGGAAACAGGGAATTTTTCCCAGATAAATTGGTGGAAGAGGGAAGAGAAAGGGTATTAAAGATTCTTGAAGAGATGGGATACGGCGTTGTCACTTTAACGCCGGGTGATACGAAACTGGGAGCGGTTGAAACATGGGAAGACGCGAAGAAATGCGCAAATCTCCTTAAAGATAACTCCGGAAAAATAGACGGGATAATAGTTACTCTGCCTAATTTTGGAGATGAAAAAGCGATAGCACATGCCATAAGGATGAGTGGATTGAAAGTTCCCGTTCTGGTACATGCTTTTCCAGACGATCCTCAAAAACTGGATTTGTCCAACAGACGGGATAGTTTCTGTGGAAAAATCTCTGTTTGTAATAATCTGAAGCAATTTGGAGTCAAATTCTCCTTAACGACCTATCACGTGGAAAATCCAGAGGAAGATGTTTTCAAGAAGGATGTGGAGCGATTTGCGGGGATATGTAGGATTTTAAAAGGGTTAAAGAATTTCAAGATAGGAGCCGTTGGAGCACGTCCCAACGCTTTCAACACTGTCAGATTTTCCGAGAAGATGCTGGAGAAACTGGGAATATCCGTTGAAACCATCGACCTTTCAGAGATATTCTCGAAAATGAGAAAAATACCCGATCAGGATACGAAGGTGATTGAAAAAATCAACGAATTGAAAAATAGGTTCAAGGTGAAGATAGTGCCTGATGAAGCGTTGAGGCAAATGGCAAAGTTCGCTATCGTTCTGGAAGAATGGATGAGTGAGAACGATATAGGTGCAACGGCCATACAGTGTTGGACCTCTATGGAAGAGAACGTTCATATAACACCATGTGCCATTATGAGTCTTTTAAGCGAGAATTTGAAACCGAGTGCATGTGAGGTTGACATAATGGGGGCTCTTTCAATGTATGTATTGCAGCTTGCCTCTGGAACTCCTTCTGCTCTTGTGGATTGGAACAACAATTATAAAGATGAAAATGAAGTTATTCTCTTCCACTGTGGAAATTTCCCCGTTTCTTTCTACGAAGAAGTTGAGATGAGATATGCAGATGTCATAGGTACCATAGTGGGATCCGAGAATGCTTATGGTAGCTGTACTGGAAAGATAAAAGTCTCTCCCTTCACTTTCCTCAGAATCTCTACCGACGATGAAAAGGGTGTGATGAGGGCATATGTTGGAGAAGGAGAGATAACGGGGGAAGATCCCAAAACGTTTGGGTCGAGAGGAGTTGCAAGGATAGACAAATTGCAAGATCTTATGAAATACATTTGCAGGGAAGGTTTTGAACATCATGTTGCCATCAATCTTTCTAGAACATCTGATATAATCAAGGAAGCCCTTGAGAATTATTTGAATATCGAGACTTATCATCATCGCTGATTCGAACTCTTGGAAAATAAAAGGGAGGAATAATATGGCGGAATTCATGAACCCTTTCAGTGGAAAGGTTCCTGAAAGAAAGCTCACGAAAGAAGAGCTAATAAGAGCTATAAGGATGGATCTTGCCGCTGAAGAAGAGGCGGTTCACGTTTACATGGCACATGCGGAAGCAACCGACGATCCTCTCGCCAAAAAGGTCCTGATGGATATAGCCAACGAAGAAAAAGTGCACGCAGGAGAATTCCTGAGACTTTTGCAGATACTAACAGGAGATGAAGACGAATACTTGAGAAAGGGTGCGGAAGAAGTCGATGAAATGGCAGAGGAGCTGAAGAAAGAGAAGGAATGATCAAACAATTGTATTTAAAATACTTCTTGGGATAAACGCTTTCGCTGTTTTGTTGGGATCGACCAGCTGACTTATCCTTATATCGACTGATAGGCTCGCTAGCATGTAAGCTTCCTCAAAGGACAGGTTCAGCTTCTCTTTGAGCAGCAGCACAGCTTCTCTCGTGGCAACTTTTAGAGCCTCTTCCACATTTGGAAGAGAAATTACGATGTAGTATCCATCACATGTCTCTACAACCGGCCATTCGAGCCTTCTAGATTTTATAACTTCCACTCTCACCAAAACTTTTGATCTGATTTCACACGCAGATACACAGACTTCCCCATCACCCATGACCGCATGAACATCACCTATAGCCAAAAGCGCGCCTTCTTGAAATACCGGAAGGTAAATGATCGCTCCCTCTCCTATCTCTTTGGTATCCATGTTGCCTCCATGCTTGTGAGCGGTTCCCGTCGAAAAACTTCCCTTCTCTGGTGCAACCCCTATAACACCTATCATGGGACTTATGGGGATCTTCACGTTGTTGAAGAAAACTTCCTTGTTCTTTATCTTCAATATCTTAACCTTGTAACTTCCCAGCTCATCACCAAGAACTCCCATATCTTTCCCGGTTATTATGACACCTTTTTCTGGAAGCTCCACATCCAGGATTTTCACTTTCAGAGTGTCTCCAGGTTCAGCTCCCTTCACGAAAACAGGCCCAGTTGCAGGATTCACCCTCGAAAAATCCAGCGATGTTATTAACGTGTCTTCACTTTCAATCTGGTTTCCCAGGGCGTCCATGGTTTCGAACATTATGATTTCCCCTGAATCCACCTCCACAACCGGTTCCATGCTTTCTGAAAATTCGTAAACATGCTTTTCATAAGGTATTTCTTTCATTCTCTCACCTTCTTTTAGAATTTTCTAAAGATTATGCCGGATTGACCT
>Ga0180301_10000512_pt1 | contig 29869 bp, 32 predicted proteins | sample GuaBasSediGuay16_FD_121797 | JGI IMG/M metagenome (GOLD analysis project Ga0180301, IMG submission 121797) | Subseafloor sediment microbial communities from Guaymas Basin, Gulf of California, Mexico - Guay16, Core 4569-2, 12-15 cm | ecosystem: Environmental > Aquatic > Marine > Hydrothermal... | reverse complement strand
TCCTCTCAATATCCAACTCTTCCACCTTACACGACAATATTACAAAAAACCCCTAATATAACAAACATATTTTAACAAGAATTGCTGGAAAGAAAAAGTGATGCTGAGGCTCGAAAGGGCTGAATGATTATAATAAATGATGAGCCCGCGCAGGTCTGAGAAATACTTAAACCTAGCTCATAACCCTTAATAACAGGGCTGAAGATAGAGCGGATAAAACATTAGGATATATGATAATTTAATTACTAGAATGCTTATTATCTGATGCTATCTAAATGATTCTACGTCAAAGTCCTCAATAGCTTCCATTTCTCTAAACAATTCCTCGTCACTAGCGGGTCTTCTAGATGGCGTTAAAGCTTTTGCACACCTACCATCTGGAAATAATGAGTTTATTCTACATGAAGCATATTTGCATTCTGCACCTATACACTCAGACCCCGTTAGCCGACACAATACTACTTTTTTATTCACGTGTTTTTCACGACGATATGTTACAAATAATGATCTCTGAGAACAGTAGAAGAATGGACATAAAGGATTACACTTTCCGTTTATTGGCATGGGCTTGGGCTTATGTTCTAATCCTATTTCAACTCTTTTATAATGACGTTTAGCAAACCCTTTCCTATTGCTAAACTTTCTTTCTCCTCCCTTTCTCCGATGAATAAAATGGTTTCTTTCCTCGTTATGATGAAGACTCAATTACTGTCCACCTCAGAAGGGAATACCGTTTCCATCTACTCATATAACACCACGTAAATGATTCATGCCACCAAGGATTAGTAGTATAATTAGGGTTTATATTTGTTATCAATAACACTAATTATGGTTTCCACCATTTGAGTAGTAGGTATTTGAGCTCTCCTGAGGAAGTGTACAAGGCTATGACGAAGTCTTTTCTGACTGAGTGTAATAGTCTCCCCATTCTAACCAAGTCTATAGGATCGATTTTTTCATCACCCCTCATTACTTGAACACCATAGGGAGCGTGGTCTATTCCCGGACCATATTCGTATACCAGGTAATCGCAGCCAAATTTTAGCCCCCTTCTCAGAACAAAACCCTTCTCCCTGAGATCTTTATATACTTTGTATAGTTCGTTGAATCTGGGTATGTTTTCTTCACTATATTTCCTTAATTTTTCAGCATCTACTCTTTCTTCACCATAGTAAACTTCTATAACATTCTTTTCAACAAGATATAGTGCTTCGATAAGCGAGAGCTCTAGAGGTGCTTTAATATCTTTACTCCTTGGTTTTGCAACACCCAGAAACGTCCCATAGAATCCATTCCAATAAATCTTGTTAGCGCAATACGGGTCAGGTATTATAACCCTGTTATAGAGTAGAAACCCTTTACATTTCATAGAGTTTACTACACCAGTGATTTTTGATTACAATATGGTTCTATGTAAAGCTAAATATCTTACAGCTTCAGCAGATTCTCTAACAACATCAGCAACGTCTTCAATAAAATCAACTGCCTCTTTAAGCAACATTAACGCGGCTATGTTCTTTGAAAGTTTTTTAAAGAGCTTTAATTCCACTTCGCGATATAATCCATCTAATTCTTCTTCAATTTTCACAACATTCCCCATAGACTTTACCGATCTCTTTGGATCAATTCTTAGTTTTAATAACCCATCATATAATGAGTTATATCCATCGATTAGTCTCTCAACGAACTTTGTCACATCATTATAAATTTCTTCATCGAATTTGAATTCATTTTCTACATACATGTATAGTCTATAAGCCGCACCATCAACTAACTGAATAGCCCTCTCCAGCGCAAGAGCTAGGTCTGCATATACATCCTTATTATTAATTGCGTTCCCCAGCCTAACCAGATACTCCATTACAAGAACTTTCATATCTTCAACTCTCTGCTTCCTACTTCTTAACCTCTCATAGAGATTCTTGACGGTTCTTGTATCCCTATTAAGATTGCTTACTAGATTCTTAAAGTCGTTTAGTGCATCTAATCCCAACCTAGTTAGATTACCCAGTGCTTCATGCAGATGCATTTCTGCTAACGACTCACTCTGCTCCCAGTACGCGCCCATTTAAAACTCCCCAATCTTAGTTCAACCTGCAGTAGTGGGATATAAGGGTTTAAGTACTATTTCAGATAGGGTAGACAGGCTAATGAGAGCATTGGTTATTGATGCTCTAGCAAGAGCGAGCGGAAAGAGATATGCCACATTTGATGTTGTTGGTGTAGGACCTAGACTGGTAGCTGGACTACTAATACAGCTGGGTATAAAAACTGATCTCAAGACGTACGAGCATGTCATGGAGAATGAAGAAATGATAGATAATTACGATATAGTACTAATATCGGCTATGTCTAGTGATAGAGAAGCTGTCTCTAAACTAGCTGGAAAACTAAGCAGATACAATGTGGTAAAGATTCTAGGTGGGCCTATAGGACTTGAATTCTATGAGCTATTAGCTAGTATGGATATAGACTTGGTCATTATAGGAGAAGCTGAAAATCAATTAATCCGCTTATTTACAGAATTTAAAAAAGATGTTATATCGAAAGACTTTAATGCCTTATCCGAAGTAAAGGGCCTAGCCTATAAGGCGGGAAATAAAATAGTGTTCACGGGTTTTAGCAAGTACGTTAGCAAAGACTTATTGAACAAGATAAAACCATACACGCTAGTTGATAAAAGCTATGAGTTTTATTGGGCAAGAAGATTTTATGTAGAGGTAGTTAGAGGCTGTAGTAATTTCAGAAGACCATTACTAGACCTAGGATTTGGCCGAAAATGTATAAAATGCCTAAGATGTAGTTCTCCAAAACTACATGAAAGACTATGGTGCCCTAGATTAATAATGCCAGGTTGCGGTTTCTGTAGTGTTCCATTCCTCTTCGGGCCACCAAGATCCAGGAACGTTCATGCTATTGTCAATGAAGTTAGGGAATTAATCAGACATGGTGCTAGGAGAATTGTCTTAAGCGCGCCCGATTTCCTCGACTATGCCAGAGAGACTTTAGTGCCCAATGAACTACTAACAGATCCTTGTTATCCCAGACCAAATTATCATGCAATAGAATACTTGCTTAAAAAACTCCACGAGATACCAGAGGTATATTCTGGTGAAGTAAAAATATTTATTGAAAACATCAAGGCTTGTCTAGTTGATGAAAAAATTGCTGAAATCCTTGGACAATATATCAAGGGAACAACTATACATATAGGGTTAGAGACTGCTTCAGATAAATACAATGAAACTGTAATAGGGAAACCGATAACGCTAGAACATGTCGTTAGAGCTGTAGAGCTATTAACAAAGTATGGACTAAGGCCCTACGTCTATCTAATATACGGCCTTCCCTATATGGATGCGAAAGTTTATAGAAAGACAATAAAGACGATACCATTACTATACGAGAAAGGCGTCGAGAAAATAACATTATATAAATTCTCGCCATTGCCACTAACTTCGTTTGAATTCTTTAAACCTCAGGTCTCAAAGTATACAAGTCTCATTAAGAAACTAAAGAACGTTATAATAAAACACAATTTGGAGGCTAAGAAGAAGCTTTTAGGAAAGACCATGAAGGTCTATGTTGTTAAGGTTAACCATAAACTTTACGGATACCCGGAAGAACATGGTCCAGTAGTATTTGTTAAAAACGATAATCGTTTACCAAAAGATGCTAAAGGAGCTCTATGTAAAATTGTTGTCACAGATATAAGGCCACGGTATGTTTACGGAAATATACTTGAAATCATAGAAGTCTTTAAGTAGAGCGTCCCCCGCCTACTTATTTACATTTATAAAACTTGCATAAACCTCTTCAAGTTTAGTTACGAACTCTAGGATCTTATCTACTTTAGCTACCTTCTCGGTATTATTGTTCCTTAAGTATATTTCTCTAATATCGTTTAACAAGTCTTTTTCGTAAGGTAGACTTACCAATGCAACATATTGGGCCAATGTTTCTATATAATTCCATGTATAGTCGTCAGTTAAGCTTTTATCGTAACTAGCTATTTCGTCACCCACTTCTTTCAGCTCTTTATAGAGAGAATAAAGCTTGTTAGCCAGCCTATTAATTTTGTCAGAATCCCCGTAAGCTTTGACTTCATTAAGTATTATCTTTGTTAGATCAAGGATTTTTTCATACTCGTCAATACTCTTTTTTAACCGCGTTAATGCAGCCACTACTTCATTAACCATGTCATTCACCGTGTTTCCTGACTGTAGCTATGCTTTTATCTGCTACACCGCGTTCTCTAAGTTCTTCAGGATTACAATAAACTTCATTAACTTCTCCCTCTTCTACCAGTATAGCCTTATAGATGAATTTATGTCTTCCCGCAACAACAATTTCAACCATATTGCCCTCTTTTATCCCAAGACTCTCGGCTAGCTCTTTATGTATTTTCACTGAACCTAATGGTGTATTTTCATCCCATCTAACTCTAATTCTCTTTTCTCTGATCCTTGTCTCTCTTTTCCTTAATTCCGTTGCGGGAGGTATTATCGACACTAGTTTCGATATATCTATTTTTCTTTGGCTTTTCTCTGTAGTTTTTACTTCTTTCACCTGTTTTGTCTCATTTGACATAAATTCTCCCCATAAGGTTTTATGTATACATTTTTCAATATTCTAAAAGGCCTCTTTAATAATATTTGTCCAATCAATTTTCTTACCCAATAGTTCAGTCAATTTATCATACAGGTCTCTTATGTGAACTCTTATTTGTTCACGTGTATCTCTATAACGGATTGTCACCGTATTATCCTCAAGCGACTGGTAATCAACGGTAATAGCATATGGTATCCCCATTTCGTCAGCTCTAACATATCTCTTACCAATACTCCCATCTTCGTCATAGTATACTAAAAATCCAGCACGAGTCAATAACTCATAAAGCTTATATGCCACTTCCCTTATTCTCTTATGCTCTCTTTTTGAGCCAGCAACAAGTGGAAATACTGCAACATCGTAAGGCGCTATTGATGGAGGAAGCCTAAGTACTATTTTGCCATCACTAGTCCTGTACAACGTATTCTCTAATACGGTATAAAATATTCTCTCGAGACCAAACGATGGTTCAACAACATGGGGCACGATCTTTTCGCCGTGAACCTTAACAGTCTCTTCCTTAAATATAAAGAGTTCTCTTGAAAGCCTATATCCCTCAACAGAAATGTATCCTTTATCTTTGAGCGCTTTCAGTATCTCTTCTTGCCTCAGTTCATTAATCTTCCTAAGCACCTTCCCTACATCCTTACCAACTAAATCCCTGATCTTTTTAACATCAGGTATTACTTTCACAACTTTTTTCTCTAAAGGCTTTTCATACCTCTTAAAGACTGTTAGATCAGCTTTTGAAAACTCCATATGCCTGCTTAGATCATAGTTTGTTCTATAAGCATAACCTGCTACTTCGATCCATCCAAACTTTTCCGTATATACCTGCTGATCAAATGTTTGATCGGCATAGTGCGCTCTTTCATAAGGTAATTTTTCTTCAAATCTAATCTTTTCTCCAGGTATACCTAGCTTCTTAAGGAATCTGTTTCCTACAACCATCCAATAACCCAGCCATGGATTAATAATCAGCTTCTTATCTAGCAGCTCCCTTAACGACGCCTTAATAGTTTTTTCTAAGCCCTTCTTTTTCATCTCGGCGGGAAGTATCTGTAATTCTTCGGATAGTACGTCTGGTGTCAAGAATTCTTTTGATTCCTCCCAAGCCTTGTCTGGATCAAAGAAGAACTCGATCTCCATTATTGTAAACTCTCTAAGTCTTATCAGTGCCTGTCTAGGGGAGATCTCGTTACGAGCAACTTTCCCTATCTGAGCAATACCTATAGGTAACCTCTCTCTAATACAATGGTATACGTGTTTAAATGACACAAACATGCCTTGAGCTGTTTCAGGTCTAATGTAAGCTGGGCTTCCTTTGTACGGCCCTATTTCTGTTTTAAATAAGAGTAAAGCAGGTCTCGGCTTAGTCAACTCTCCTCCATCATCGGGGCATCTAATGTTATGCTTCTTCATAATTTCCCATAGTTCATCTATTGATAAGCCTTCGGCTTTGATTCCCGTGGTTTCTTCGATTAAGTGGTCGGCCCGATAAAGCTTACCGCATTTAGTACACTCGGTTATGGGATCTGTAAAATGGTCTTCGTGGCCGCTTGCCTTAAGAACAATCCTAGGCGTTATTATAGGGGTCTCTATTTCGACTACAAGACCTTTTTGCTCATATATGAAGATTCTTCTCCACTCCTCTATAATTTTATTCTTTATTAGAACGCCTATGGGGCCAAAATCATAGAATCCTGCGACGCCACCATATATTTCATTCGAAGGCCAAAATAACCCTCTATTACGAGCTAGTTTCACTAACTCGCTAAATTTATCAATGTCTGTCACTACTAGACACCTGTTTACCGCTATCTTCTTAATCCTGTGGGAAAAGAACTTATAACCTTATATCAATGTTTATTTATGTTTATCATGAAGACATAGAACAGGTGATCATGGTGAGTGTACTAGAATGTTTCATCGCTAAGACAATGCCGTTTAGCTGTTATAGCGATGAAAAAGCCTCATTCAATATCATTGGAATACCTTTGGAGAATTCGGTAACATATAGGCCTGGAACAAGATTTGCGCCAAGATCTATTAGAGAAGCATCATGTAACATTGAGTTCTACTCTATATATAATGACAGAGATGTCGAAGACCTATTATTTAATGATATTGGAGACATTATTGTTGTGCCTGGAGATAATACCAAGTCTCTTCAAAGAATTGAGAGAGTGTCGAGAGAATTACTGGAGCTCTATCCCAACAAGATCCCAATATATATTGGCGGAGAACATACATTAACATATGCTACTACAAAACCATATAATGATGTAGGAGTGATAGTATTTGACGCGCATGCAGATTTAAGGAGTGAATACCAAGGATATAGCTTTGGTCATGCATCTGTTTTGAGGAGAATCGTGGAGAGATATGATAGTGATTGGAAGCCATTAATTGTTGGTGTAAGAGCTCTTTCTAAAGAAGAAGTCGAGTTTATCAAGTCGGTAAATATACCTGTAGTAAAGACAAAAGATATATTGTTTGACATGAGAAAAGCGCTAAGAATGATAGACGAATATACGTCTACTTACAACAGGATATATCTGTCCATAGACATGGATGTATTTGATCCAGCATATGCTCCGGGAGTATCGAACCCAGAGCCGATAGGTATATCCCCGCTAGATCTGCTTAGAATTGTTGGAGAAATAGTTTCTAGATCTAGTATCGTTGGCATCGACATAGTTGAAGTAAATCCTATAAGCGATGTTAATGATGTAACTAGTCTTTTAGCTGCAAAGATAATAGTTGAAATAGCTTCGATGATTCAATTTAAATAGCTTTTACAATCCTAAAGCTACGGGCGACTTTGTATATTACTTCGTATCCACAGAAGGGGCATCTAATTCCTGGAAGCAATCTTAATTGTTCATCGGTAAATACTGCGCCACATCTACCACACTTGTAGTAGGGCATAGCCTCTTCACCTACCTAATAGGGAGTATGTTTAAAGTTTTATAAGGGTTGCTTTCATATCTAATATGCAGAATCAAGTATAAGAAAATGGGCTGGAGCAGAAGATATGGCAGATGAATTTTCCTCGGTATGTGGAGGTCTCCCGCCAGAGCTTTGTGAGCAGCTTCTAAAAGAGCAGCAATTTATAAAAATAAGGCTAGATAGGCGAAAGTTTGGCAGAGAAGTAACCATCATCGAGGGCTTAAGCAGCAATCACAGTGAATTGAAAGAGATTGCTTCTAAGCTTAAATCAAAACTTGCTACAGGAGGTACTGTAAAGAACGGTAGAATAGAGTTACAGGGAGATCATAGGCATAGAGTTAAACAAATACTAATAGAGTGGGGTTATCCTCCAGAGAATATAGTGATTATCGACTAAAAACCATAGAACTAGTGTAAGAATCTAAACAAAAATATTTTAATAAAAATATTGTTTTTCCCTTCCTCTTCTCCAGCTATTACTGTGGAGGTAAATTGATTCCCAGCTCTCTGGCTAATTCCTTATACCTGTTACGTACGGTTACTTCGGTTACACCAGCTATTTGCGCTATTTCTTTCTGCGTCCTACGTTCATCACATAATAATGCTGCTATATAGACTGCTGCAGCCGCTAATCCAGCAGGATCTTTGCCTGCTGTAATGCCTCTTTCTCTAGCTTTATGTAGTATCTCGGCTGCTTTTTTCATAACAGTGCCGCTAAGTCCTAATGCATGTGCTATTCTTGGGACAAAGTCTATTGGATCGCTTGTTGGAACTTTAATGTCGAGTTCTTTAAGTAAGAGCCTATAGCAGCGGGCTATATCCTTTCTATTGCTCTTAGTATATTTTGCTATTTCATCGAGTGTTCTAGGCACTTTTAATTCACGGCATGCAGCATAAACAGCTGCTGCAACAACACTTTCAATACTACGGCCTCTAACTAATCCTCTTTCAACGGCTTCACGGTATATTCTTGCAGCTTCCTCTCTGACTTTCCTCGGCAAATTAAGCTGGTCGGCTAATCTGTCTAATTCATTCATTGCCTGAGCTAAATTACGTTCAATACTGCTCTGTATTCTTGTTCTTGTCTGCCATTTACGTAGTCTCTGCATTTCCAGTCTTCGTTTAAACTCAAGCCTCTTACCAGTAGCATCTCTATCACGCCAATCAATTATTGTTGCAAGCCCACGGTCATGTACGGTTGATGTTAATGGCCCACCTGTTCTTGCTCTCCTCTCTCTTTCTTCTGGAGTAAAAGCACGCCATTCAGGCCTTTCATCAATAATTCTAGATTCAATTACCTCGCCAGTAAGCGTACAGATATACTCTCCTCTCTCAGGATCATACACAATCTTGTCCGGAGGACATTCTACTCTCTCATTATCTTCTTGATGCTCAGATACAGTAACCACCATGACTACCCCCATTAAAACGTAACACTTAAAAACATCCACATAGATAGACATGTAACCAGTCCTTATAAAGCTTTCCGAAAAGAATAATAACCAAGAAGTCGTGGACTAAAGCTTTATAAACCAACCTATTGGCTGTTTTTATAAAATAAAGATAAAAAGCTAATAAGCTGAAATATCTTATTAGCTTATCTGGAAGCAGCCGGGTCGTCTAGCGGCCAAGGATGCGGGGCTTTGGTCCCAAAGGAAGAGACCCCGTGACCGGGGTTCGAATCCCCGCCCGGCTACCATTTTCTCCAAGCCTTGACGCTTCCTACTTTACTTTGTTTCTAGTTTAGATTTGTTAAGAGTAATTACCTAGTTTACTGTGCTTGGGTTAAGAAGAAGCGGGCCCGCCGGGATTTGAACCCGGGACCTCCAGGTTTCTGCTAATAAACCGCAGCCTGGCGCCCTATCCAGGCTAGGCTACGGGCCCGCTTTCTAGAAACCTAGATTACATAAGGGTTATTTTACTATTTTCTGCCTTGATCGAGGTTGTGCCAGGGTCTAGGAGATCTTATTTTCTTCTCTTATGCGTTATTTTCTTAGAAATGTGATCGGCGATAGAAGTTGGTATAGGTAGTTTGTGGTCTGGATCTAGGAGATTCTTGGTTATCCTAACAGCGTCTTCAAGCCTAATTTTGTATCCTATGCTTACGTAGAGCTCATGACCCCGGTGATCGATTATAACACCGATCTTTTTTCCGTGAGCATAGATATATTTACTATCTCCCTCAATCTTTATCAAGCCATACAATTTCTTCTTAGCAACACCTATTGATGGTTTGTCAAGTACTAGACCTATATGTGTTGCTATGCCTAGGGCTCTTGGATGCGCTAAACCATGTCCATCAACCATAATCACATCCGGCTCCTTAGGAAGCCTCTTTAACGCAGCAATATATGCTGGAGCTTCACGAAATGCAAGTAGTCCAGGTATATAGGGTATTGGAGGCTTCTTTTTAACAATACTATAGGTTACCAGGTTTTTCGATAAATAGTCTATTAAGACGGCAACACCATATGCTTCTCCCTTATAATAGGCTGCATCGACACCTGCAACAAATCTTATATCATTATCTGATAATCTGGGGAAATCATTTAGCTCAGAAATTACTCTTTCCGCCAACTTCTTTTGTAAGGCAATAGCTCTTTTTATATCAAACAAAAAACTTACCTCTTGAACAAGATTTCTTCTAGCTTATAGCCTTCCCTAGTTATTACTAATAAGTCTATACCATCGCCAGATATTGCATCACGTCTTATAGCCTCTTCTATAGCCTTCTTCGCTAACTCTACAGCCTCTTCAACTTTAATGTCCTTCCTATAATTTGTCTCAATAACGCCCATGGCTAGGGGGGCTCCGGTACCTGTTGCAGTATAGTCGTCTTCAATTAATGACCCAACAGGATCCAGCACATACACTTGGGGCCCTTTTTCATCAACTCCCCCTACAATAGATTCCGCATAAAATGGGAATAGTTTATACGAATACAAGATATTTGAAAGCACTTTAGCTAGAGCACGAACAGATATTTCTTTTCCGATTTCTAGGTGATAGTACTGTGCTTCAGTTTTGAGCATTCTAACAAGCATTTGTGTATCACCATATAATCCAGCAAAAGCAACGCCAACATGATCTGTTATTGGATGTACTTTTCTAGCAGCCTTACTCAATATAAAGCCATTGTAACTAATTCTCTTTTCACCAGCTAATACAACTCCATCAACAGCCTTGATACCTATGGTGGTTCCACCATTGGCCATAAATATTACCCCTTTCATCTAGCTAAATTACGTATCTAAGATACTGAAAACACATACCCTGTTATATAGATGTGTTCCCTTATAACCATTACCTTAAAGTATTCCAGTGTTCAAGAGTCCAAAGCAAAAACACTGACATACGATCATTAATAGTTTCGGCCTACCCTATCGGTGTCTGTGTTAAGAGTACTCACAGCCAAAAATAATCCATTAAGACTACTTACTCCACGGGAACAAAAATGATCAAGGACTACGATGAGTACTGTAGAGGATACCTAGTCTGGGATTATGCGAGAGGCGAAATTATTTGTACACTCACAGGAGAAGTCGTTGATAGAATTATTGACTATAGTAGGGTAAATAAGTATTACAACGAGAATAGATATAATATAAGGCGCGTCAATATAGATGCTGTAAAGAAGCATGAGAAATATCTACGAACACATAGATGCTATTTAAGAATATATAATAAAGCCTTAAATCTTGTAAAGAATAAGCCATGGCTCAATGTTGATTTCGATAAACTGTTCAAATTAGGTAAATTTGTTGAAACACTGGAATCGGAAAACACGAGAAGAGCCTTAGAAAATATGCGCTCACTAGGATTATTGAACAAACTAGAACAAATTCTCAATATAGTGAGTGAAATAGACCCTACTACAACATCCAGAACAAAGAGGGCTCGGCTAGCGCTTGCATACATGCTATATAAACGGGTTGTTTTAAGACAGCAAGTTGATCCTAGAGAGGTAACGGAATTATTCAAAATAAGTTCTACTACATTTAAGAGATTAGAAAAGATATTCTCTAGAATAGCCGGCAATATTCCAAGAGAAATAATGGTCAAAGTGGATACTCGTTAATAAGCCGTTAGTACATTATTTCCTTCAGTGGTAAACAAATGGTTAAACCAGACGAGCTCAAAGGGATAAACATACACTCATACGAGGAAGTATTGGATAAAGTTAACAAGAGGTTGAAAGAAGTAGAAATACCTATACCTCGAAGACGGAGAGACCGTATAAGCTACCTTAAATCAATCTATTTGAAGAAACTTGAAACAGCATACAATATTATAGATAACGAATTATCTATCATTATAACGGCATTAGATAAGATTTCTAAAGCTCATCCATTCTATAAGGAGTTATTTAAAGTGAGAGTTGAACAAGAACCTGAAAAACTATTAAGATACTTCAAAAAGAGGAAAAAGATCCTGAGAAAAATATACCTTGAACATATTCTCCCATTAAAACTAACTGACTATGAGATAGAGCTAAGAACAAGATTTCGAAGCTGTCTGGGCAGGATGCTTTCAATACTAAAGAGGAAAAAGAGGCTTATCCAGCTAATCAAGGAATCTATTAAAGAATTATCAAAAATGCCGTCGATAAGCGAACAAGATATCAACGTTATTGTTGCAGGGATGCCACAAGTAGGTAAATCGACTCTAGTCTCTAAACTATCAACGGCAAAACCAGAAATAGCTTCATATCCTTTCACAACAAAAAACATAATCATAGGTCATAAAATCATAGACCCTGCTAGGAGGATAGCCTTCATTGATACGCCGGGTATACTCGATAGACCATTAGAGGAGAGAAATGAAATAGAGCTAAAAGCTATTTATGCACTAAAATACTTGGCTGACAAGACGATATTTTTGGTTGATGTTTCAGTAAACGCGTACTATAGTCTTAAAGAACAATTAAATGTATTAGAAGACGTCTTAAAAATAGTCGGTGATAAGCCCGTAATAGTGTGCATAAACAAGATCGATATTAGTACTAGAGAGAGTATTGAAAAAGCCAAGAAAGAATTACAGAAGTACAATGTAAGTAGAATACGCGAGATTTCAGCATATACGGGTCAAGGCCTTGACGAGTTATTGAAAGACATTATAAATGATCCATAAAGTCACTCTAATTTATTGAATAGCTAAGCCCACTCCCTTGACACGGATCTTGGCTGGCTCGCCTTCTCTACCAATAATCTCGTATTTTAACTCGGGTAAGAATATCTTGGTAACCATTAGTGCTGTTAGTGTATGTAGGGTTAATTTAGATACACCAAATAGTGACTCTCCTTCAGCTAGACTAGCATAGGGTATTAACATGTCACCCATATGTCTATCAAAAGCCATCCCTGTATTCAATTCTTCAATAAGTTTTGTTGCAGCTTCTTCGCCAACTCTTTCTGCAGGTTTACCTTTAGCGCCAAGAGCGTCAGAGCCAAGAATACTTTTTTCACATATAGCCCATAGAACAATCCCGCTTCCAGGCCCTAGATGAGGGTCTTTGTTTGGAGCATAATATTCAAGCGTAGTTTTTGGTTTAATACCTAGTTCTCTAACTAATATTGACTCAGCGCTTTTTGCCTGCCTAATGGCTATATGACTTGGCAGTTTAACACAATGGCTATGTCCACGTATCTCTAGTATTCTACCTCTCTCAACAACATTTATTGGCTTTATTTTTGAAGAGAGCTTCTTGACTTTTAAAACGACATGCCCTCCTCCCCTAGGGTAATGGCCTCTCCTTTTAACTTCAATGTATGCTTCTATACCAATGCGATTAAGTAATGGGAGGAAGACGTTTTTTATATAATCTACAGGAGGGCTCCATGGCACGTCAGTGCCGCCAATAATCTCGACAACACTATCTCTATCAGCATAAAGTAATGCTGGCAGAATTGCTTGTATTACCAGAGTCGTACTTCCCGCTGTACCTATGTTGAAACGATAATGGCCTCCTCTCCTAATTTTAGGATAAAACCATATTTCCTTGCTCCCAACACTTGCTCCCTTTACTTCAGCCTTGGTTATTTCGGCGAGGGCTTTAACACCAGTTAAATGCTGTGGTCTTAGTCCCGGATTGCTTCTTTTAGCTCTTATATTGTATATGTGAACTGGTTTCAGTAGAACAGCTGATAAGGCGAGGCTATATCTTAGTATTTGCCCTCCTCCTTCACCCATACTTCCATCTATTTCAATAACCTCACTAACCATAACTGGAACACCTGTTTTAGAAAGATTATAAGATGCTTATTAATGCATATATGTCTTCTTTAATACTTTACAAATATTGATTATTCTCCTATCTCCATTAATCCTCTTTATGTATTCAGCGACAACTTTAGGCACTCTATCCTCCCATGGCAGGCCTTGCGCTATTAAGTCCCTGATTATCGTGCCATTGTATAAGTGGGGTTTATAGTGTTGTATCTCCATAACCTTTAAGCCCAGCCACTCATATAGTCCTATGACCTGTGGATTCCCTGATGCAACGCAATCAACTTTTGGCACCATACCTAGTACGAAAGCTGTCCATGCAATAGGCTTATATAGATCGGGTACGGGTATTAGCCAGAACCTCCTTATATCAAAGCCCTCATGCTCTAGAGCAAGCCTGATCATTTCAAGCCTCTCGCCGGCTGTAAAGGGGTTAGTACAAGTATATGCTTCCTGCGCTGAGCCGATCACAATAACTATTTCGTCGAATGACTCGTATAACTCCTTTAGCGCATGAAGATGTCCTAGATGAAAGGGTTGAAAGCGTCCTGGAAAGAGCACTCTATTAACCATTCAATACACCCTGATCTCGTCTTTAACTTTTAGCCCTGTATACGATGCTGCATTACCCTTATTTACTCCGAGTTCTAAAAAACCCCAACTATTAATATAGCATACTAACTCTCCTTCACCTACATAGCCGAATGATCTTTCGAAAACACATTCAAATACTCTGTCACCAGTCTCAATCCTTATTTTCTCACCATAGCTCCAAGGTATTTTGTCGGGTCTTATATTCGTCATTACATTGCCGAACTTATCTATATAGATAACAGTAGCCTCGTAGAATCCATTCTTTTTCTCAGCTAATCTGATCCATGACTTAACTAATTCACCTGTATATTTTGTTCCTAATTTACTGGGTTCAACACCCTTACTTAACCAAGCAGCTACTGGAGCAAATAGGTCTCTTCCATGGAATGTATAAGAAGTTCTTTCAAGCCTATAAGGGCTATTGGAGATATCATAGACCTCGATAATACCATCATCTATTGCGGCAGGGTATAGGCACCCATTATCAGGTCCGATGAAATAATAATTCTTTGTCCTAATTAATATCCCTCTCCTCTTAGTGCCAACACCGGGATCAACTACACATACGTGAATAGTGTTTTTCGGAAAATATCTGTAGCTAATAAGCATTATCAGAGCCGCTACATCAATATTATATGAAGGGATATTATGTGTTATATCAACAATATTTACAGTAGGGTTAATTGAATATATGACCCCCTTCATTACTCCAACATATGGATCAGTTAGTCCAAAATCTGTTAAAAGAGTGATAACAGTTTTTGACATAATTAAAAACACCTTCTAAAAGGCTGTGAGATTAATTGAATCTAGATTATGGGGGGCAATAACTCTAGTTATCGGCAAGTATCCTAACTTACCGTTTCTTACAATACGCTTTGCCAAATTGGCTAGCCTTGAAATCGCTTCCGGCTCTCCATGGTTCAATATTATTGTTCTAGGTTTTGGTGTAATGTTTCTTAAGAACCTAAGTAATTCATCCTGATCACTATGACCGCTAAATCCTTCAATACTATAAACTCCCATATTTATTTTCACGACCTCAACTCTATTATCAGGAGTAACTATTCTAAGTTCTCTTAACCCGTCTTTAATCTGCCTGCCTAGGGTCCCCTCTGCCTGATATCCTACGAACACTAAACTATTCCTAGGATCGCTTGCCAGTAACTTTAGATATTCAACAGCGGGCCCTCCTGTGAGCATGCCTGAAGTAGCTATTATTATTGACGGCCTGTCTTCAACAATGTCTGGTCTGGCGACTTTGCCCTCGATTATATGCATATATTCTGCTGTGAAGGGATTCTCTCCTCTATATATCTTGTCACGTAATTCCCTGTTTAGATACTCGGGGTATTCTGTGTGTACAGCTGTAACCTCGCTTACCAAGCCATCAACATATATAGTTATTGGAGGTATCTTCTTTTTCTCTATAGCATCAATAAGAACAAGCATTATTTCCTGTCCTCTTCCAACAGCAAATACTGGTATTAGCACAATACCTTCTTTTTCAACAGTCTTCTTGATTATACTAGTCAATTCCTCTTCAGCTTCATACCTACTTTGTTGTTTTGTAGCACCATATGTTGACTCCATTATGAGTGTCTCGACTCTTGGAAACTTATCATTAGCTCTTTCTAGTAACCTTGTATTAGCGTATTTGAAATCACCAGTATAGACAATATTATGCAATCCAGCGCCAACATGTATATGAACCATTGCTGAGCCGAGTATGTGGCCGGCATTATACAGGGTTATTTTTACATCTGGAGCTATATCGGTGACCTCATTATATTCTAAAGGAATAGTGTGAAGTATCATTGTTAGCAAGTCTTTTTCTCCATAAGGCACGTGTTTTCCTTCGCGGAGACTTACTTCTATGTAGTCTCTAAGCATTAAGGCCATGAGCTCTCTAGTTGGTTTTGCTACATAGACGGGGCCTCTATATCCATACTTATAAAGTAATGGCACTAGACCACAATGGTCTAAGTGGGCGTGAGTTATTACAACAGCATCAAGTTCCTCGATCTTTATGTTCTCGATGTCTAAGTAAGGATACCTAGTTTCATAGTCGGGTCCACCTACATTAATACCTAAATCTAATAATACTTTACTCTCCTTAGTCTCGAGAAGAATAGCTGACCTACCTACTTCATGGAACCCTCCTAGGGCAGTAATACGTACATAATTAGTCTTGAATATTATGTCTCTATGAATTCTCTCGCCAACATATCTTAAGAAGTTTAGCCTATAATCGCTTTCACTCAACATGTACCTGACTATTGTATGTAGGGTTTTCGACTCTAATGGTGAGGCCCTGATTACAATAGGCCTCCAACCAGTCTCAGCCAGGATCTTGTGTCTTAACTGGGCTCCTTTACCTATTACAAGGCCAGGTTTTTCAGCCTTGATCCATACTTCACCCAATGTATCATCAAATACCATACTTTCAGGGTCGACGCCTGCTTCTTTAGGAACTATTTCAAGTATTAATTTCTTTGCGTCTTCGGTGTTTAGTCGTGCTGATGGGTCAATTCTCACTACAACTCTCTTCTTAACTTTTTTTGCCAAGGCTTTAACAAGATCGAGTTTGTCTGCAATAGCTTTCCTATTTTTAACATAAATAACTATTTCCGGTCCTTCAAACTCTATCCTAGTTAATTGCACTTCAGGGGGTATTTCCGATACAATAGTCCTGAGAATATGTTCTCTAGTCCTGTCCATAATTTTACTCTTCAACACACCGCACCTTTACTCCAATATTTAATTGTCTTTAAATATCTGGTGAAAACAATGATTTTTCCATATATTCCATCCTAGGAGACAAACCATAGACGGCTTATTGGCGTAGATTAAATATTTTGTCTAAGTACGTTAAAGCAGTTATTCTAGGATACTTATATTCTTTTCTTTAAAAGGAATAGTATTTAACAGATTGGGTTCTTATCCTTTGAACAAATAGGTTTCTTTCTTATAAAGGTCTTTACCTATGACAACTATATCTATCCCTTCGCCGCTCCACGCATCTCTTTCTAAAGCCGCCTTTACAGCTGATTTGGCTAGTTCTTTTGCTTCATCAAGACTCATATCTTCTCTATACTCTTTTTCTAGAACACCGAATGCTGTAGGTGAGCCGGATCCTGTTGCCATATACTTTTCTTCACTCAATGTCCCAAATAGGTCTACGTAATATAGTCTAGGTCTTGTATCATAGCCTCCTACTAGCAATTGTACAATAAATGGTACTAGTCTAAGATACGAAGACAATATGTTTGACAAGTATGTTGCAATGGATTTAACTGAAGGTTTTACACCTGTCAATAACTCATATTGTTTCGCGATCGCCTTTGCCTCGTCAACAAGAACTTGCGCATCAGCAACAAGACCTGATATGGTCATTGCCATATAGTCTGTCACTTTATGTATCTTCTCGACTTTTTTATGAGAAATATAGAGTCCTGCCGTAGCCCTCTTATCAGCAGCTAGAACCACATAATCTTTTATCACCAAACCCACAGTAGTGGTCTTTGAAACCTTAATTTCATCGCCATGTCTCAAACCATTATACACCTTACCATGCCCTATATCTATATGACTTAAATCCCTCAGATAGAAGAATGGAATCCACTCCTTAATATGGGTAATGCTATAAAGATACGTCAACACAATGATAGTTATTGAAGGGAATATAGTTTTACCCCCCAAATACATTAACTTTATGATAGTAGTCATCAAGTATCTGGTGTAAAATTTTGTCGCATAACAATATACATGAAATCGATTTACCGAAGAAAATAGTTATAGGGAACAATGTGATCGATAATATACCTAAGTATATTTATGAACTAGGTTTCAATAAAAACGATGTTATAGCCATAGTTACAGGACCCAACGTCTACAAGGTTGTTGGGAAGAAAGTTATCGAGATACTAGAAGATAGTGGCTTTGAAGCCCAATACTGGATTGTTGATAAAGCCACTAAAGATAATGCTAAAAGAGTTGCTAATGAAGCCAAAGAAATAGGGGCTCGCTTATACATAGGACTTGGTGGAGGAAAGTCTATTGATATAGCCAAATATGCTGCCAAATTAAATAATCAACTATTTATTAGTGTGCCAACAGCGGCTTCTCATGATGGCATAGCGTCCCCTTTTGCAAGTCTTAAAGGATTTGGCCAGCCAATGAGTATTAAAGCAAAAGTACCAATAGCGATCATAGCAGATATTAGCGTGATATCCAAAGCACCATTAAGATTACTAAGGGCTGGTGTAGGCGATTTAATTGGTAAGCTAACAGCTGTAAAGGACTGGCAATTAGCTCATAAACTTAAGGGAGAATATTATGGTGCCTATGCTGCTCAATTAGCGCTTTTGTCGGCAAAACATGTCATAAAATACCATGAGCTCATTGCTAGTGGTAGTCCAGAAGGCGTCAGAATAGTTGTTGAGGCATTGATAAGCAGTGGTGTTGCGATGTGTATAGCCGGCTCTAGTCGCCCAGCCAGCGGATCAGAGCATTTATTTAGCCATGCACTGGACCTCATAGCACCAAAACCTGCTCTTCATGGAGAACAAGTTGGTGTTGGAACAATAATGATGCTGTACCTATACAGCGATCCTATGTGGCGGAAGGTGAAGAAAGTACTGGAAAGAATAGGTGCCCCGACAACAGCTAAGGAATTGGGAATACCTAAAGAAATAGTGATCAAAGCGCTAACCATCGCCCATAAGATAAGGCCTAGATACACTATACTTGGTGAATCTGGACTAACGTGGGAAGCGGCTGAAAAACTAGCTAAAGTAACCGGGGTTATTGACTAGCTTCCTCACTCGTCTTTTCTTCTTTCTCTTTTTCCTCCTTCTTTTCCTCTTTTCTCTCAAAGATTTCTTGGAACACTATCTTCTTTACCTCTTCTTTGAATAATTCGTAGATATCTGTGACAAGAGCTATCTTTGCATACTGTATATCTTTCCTAGTCATTATTCTTGTAGGTATATTGATGTATACAGTCTTCTCATTAGAGTCATAAGTTACCTGTATTTCATTGGGCTTTAATCTAAGATGGCGGGCTGCTAATGCTTTTAATTTCTCATTAACATCCTCGAGTTTTTTGACTACTTTAACCTTGTATATTAACGTCTTGCCTGCTAATGGATGGTTAAAGTCTACGACTACACGGCCTCCACTAATACTTTTAACGATCCCTGTTACTCCGCCAAAGTCTATTACATCACCTATTTTAACATCTAATCCTCTTCTCCTAAACTCTCTCATACTAACGATCTTTACTTTGTTAGGATCTCTTTCTCCATAAGCTTTTTCTGGAGGTATTTCAATCTCTTTTTCAACGCCAACATCCATTTCTTTTAAAGCTTCCTCAAGCCCTTTAATAACCCATCCTTTACCAATAATAACCAGTGTTGGGCCATAGATTTTGTTGCTATCATAAATTCCTTCTCTTTTGGCTATTTCCTCATTTGTTGTATCAATTATGTTTCCTGTTTCTTTAACACGTGCAGTATATTCTATTAACACGAAATCACCGTTATTGAGAGGCATTGTATATACACCCAATCGCTTTTAGTTATCCTATTCAACAAAACAAGGAGAACTCTTATAAAATCTTTATGTACTCTATAATGTAGTTGTTATTACTGCATTCCTAAAGTCCTTGAACATAATTCCATAATTTGTCTCCAAGCCTGTGTATGTTTTTTACTATTTTCCCTCTAGTCACCTTCTTTTCGATAATATCTTTTGACTCTACTAGAGCTTTACCAACTACAAAAGGCTTATGGTATTTCTCCTCAACAATTACAACGGGATCGCTGACATGAAATTCTCCTTTGATCTCGCGGACTCCTGGTGCCATAAGATCTGCGCCACGTAACAACGGCTTTACTGCACCCATGTCTACTACAATATGTGTGATCCAGTTGACACCTTTCTTTAACAATAATGTAAGGAGTGGATAATACTTCCCCTCATATATGAAGAAAGACGGTATTTTATCTACTATTAGTATTTCTGGACGATTTTTCTCAACAACTTTCTCTACGACTTCGAACTCCAACGGTACATTAGGGTATGTATCAAGTATTTCTTTCTTCACCTTTTTTAACTCCTTCTTGGATAAGTACCAGCGCCGGGGCATAGGATTAAAAACCCTCTAACATACTTTATAGTCCCTAGGACTTAAATAGTAGACTATATACGTTAATAATGGCAGAATATATGGTATTAGAATACATAATGGTGAGACATCTATGGTTGAGACTGCCCATAAAATACTACATGAAAATCTTGGCGCGATAGTGTTAATTAGGCTTAAAGGCAATCGTGAGGTTAGGGGCAAGCTAAGAAGTTATGACCAGCATCTAAACATTGTACTCGACGATGCTGAGGAAATCAGAGAAGATGGGAGTACACGTAAACTAGGGACTATAGTTATTAGAGGAGACACAGTCGTATTAATAAGCCCGACACAGATGTCCTAATAATGTCTTAGTAATAGCAAAACATGTTTGAACTAAGATAGTGATAGGTGGTTTGGTATGGTTAAGGGTACAACAAGTTTCGGTAAAATGAGTAAAGGAAAGACACATATAAGATGTCCAAGATGCGGCAGACACTCATACAATGTAGCTAAAGGCTATTGTGCTGCATGCGGTTACGGTAGGAGTCGTAGAATTAGGAGATACAAGTGGCAGAACAAGAAGGTTAATAGGGTTAGGATAAGATAATTTATGGTCTCCTTCTAGATTGGTTAACTATAATAGGCGAATAGTCTAGATGCTTAGTAGCGTATTACGGCTAAGTTTGGGTGCACAATAGTAGTGGACAAGAACCTGCTGATAGTGCTCGTAGTGGTACTTTCTCTATTAGGTGGCATAGTTAAGATCCTTGGCGGACTATTATATGGCTCAAAAGCATTATTTGTTGATGCAATGACATGTATTGCCAATTTCGTTGCTTTAACCGCCACAATATACTATTATAAAGCAAGCCTGATTCCTCCTGACGAAGACCATCATTTTGGACACCACAGACTCGGTTATGGTGGCGCTATTGTCTCTCTTTTAGCGTATTCTTTCGTAGCAGGTATAGTTGTCTTTGACCTGCTAGCCACCAGGGAATATAATGTAGAAATTTATGCTCCATTATTTGCTACAATAGGTTTCCTACTATATTTTTGCGTAATCTTCCTTTCAAGAAAAATAAGTTCGTTCTTCGGGCCATATTCTGTATTTACTGTTAGTGAACTTATTGAAAGTACTACAGTGATAATAGCGTCTCTTGCTGGAGCTCTATACAGTTATCTAATAGACTTTGGCGGAGCAATAATATTGACTACGTACTTATTTTATGAGATATATGGTGTGACAAAGGATCTCTTATATCATTTAAGCGATATCGCTCCATCAAAGACTCTTCTTGATGATATAAAGAAGACCATAGAGTCGTATAATGTGAGATTAAAAAAGCTTAGAGTTAGAATGGTGTCTCCAGGAGTATATTATGGAGAAGCAACTATACAAGTGCCTAGAGACCTTACCGTAGATAAGCTTGAAGAATTAATAACAATGATTACTAGGAAAGTGAAAGAGGAACATAGAGTAGAATTACTAGTAACTATAGAAACTAGGAAATAGCTCTATAATCTTGGTGGGATTGGAAAAAACTAATTATAGAGCTATGAATTACGGGGACTTGTTATACGATTTTATCTTTAATATCGAATTTTATTTCACCATACTCCTTGGTTTCTCCTTTTATAAGTATCTTGTGTTCTCCAGGCTCTAGTTTCATACCCTCAATTCTTATTCCTATAGTAGTGTTTACTGTAAATTCTACAGGGTTTTCTCCGGAGATGTCTTTGTTTGAAATAGTTTTGGAATCAGTGATCAAGATAATTTTATCTATTGGAACGGGTTTATCGTCAACACTTATTTCCAAGGGCTTTATTATTGTTGCATCTGCGAGAATATTTTTCAACGTGAATTCGAATCCATCATTAATGTTCTTTAAACTTTTCTTAACATATAATCTGCGTAAAATAGCTGCTGGAACGGACAATCCTACACACCATTTAATTCTTTTCCAAGTAATCTAATATATACCTTGTCTAATACCATAGGCAATCTTTATATAAATTCCTTAGATTAAATTATTCTTGGTGAATATTTTGAAGCCTCTTAGAATAGATTATGAAGATATTTTAGATGTTATTTATGAGTCCATAGATGTTGATAAATATGTTATAGCTCACTATATCGCTGAAGTACCCGCTAAATTCCCTCCCGACATAGTTGCTAGAGCTTTTGCAGCAGAACAAACCACGGGTACATGGATTAGGACACCAGCTGAAACACCTGAAATGAGGAAGAAGCTTGGAGGAAAAGTCTTAGGCTTATACGAGATACCTGATTTTGAAACCGAGACGCCTAAGGAAGGTTTTAGAAGGTTCTTTATATCAATAGGGTTCCCATGGGTAGACTTTGAGAACGATTTATCCACTATGTTCTCGATTATCACGGGTAATATAATGGCTTTTGGAAGGATAAAACTAGTTGATCTATGGATGCCTCCTAGCTTCCTCAAGATGTTTAAGGGGCCGAAGTTTGGGATAGACGGGTTAAGGAGTTTACTGAATATCCCTGACAGACCTATCATTGTTGCAATGATTAAGCCATGTATGTATTATCCTGCTGATATAGGGGGTAAACTTGCTTACGAAGCATGGGTTGGAGGCGTAGACGTGATTAAGGATGACGAGTTGCTGACGAATCAAAGCTTCAACACAGTTGAAGAAAGAGTAACCAAGTTTATGGAAATGCTTGACAAAGCTGTTCAAGAGACTGGTGAGAAAAAACTATACACAGTCAATATAACAAGTGATCCTCCAAAATTATTCGAACTCGCTGAGAAAGTCAAAGAACTAGGAGGAAACGCGTTAATGGTCAACGCCTATCCTATTGGCCTCGGAGCGTTTAAACAGCTTGCAGAAGACCCGAGCATAAACCTACCTATCCTGGCTCATACACCAGACTATATTGCCATGTCGTATGTGTCGCCGATTTCAGGGATTTCATCAGTTCTCGTCTGTGGTAAACTCATTAGACTTGCCGGAGCTGATATGGTCATTTATCCTGGGCCATATGGGAAAGTCCCGACTTTCACTAGAGAAAAGTATATGAGGATCGCCAAGTACCTAAGAGCCCCGATGAACGGGTTAAAACAGACTCTTCCTTGTCCATCAGGAGGGAACACAGTAATCGAGATTCCAAAACTCATAAACGAACTAGGAGTAGATATCGGAATAGCTGTTGGCGGTGCAGTCCATGGACATCCATGGGGAAGTAGAGCAGGAGCTAAATCAATAAGACAAGCAATAGAAGCAGTAATGAAGAACATTCCCCTTGAAGAATATGCTAAGGAGGCGCCAGAGCTTAGAGCCGCTTTAGAGGCTCATAAGAAAGGTGCTCTCGCAATAATGCTTGGATTATAGCTTTTTTAACATCTAATCCTACGGTCTAAGAATCCCCAAAATAGAGTGTTCCAAATGACGTACCTTATAGCTTTAGATATTGGGACTGGTTCGGTCAAAAGCGTCTTGTTGGATATTGAAAATGCCGAGATAGTTAGTAAAGCTATCGAGCCGTTAAGGGTAATATACCCTAAGACTGGTTGGGCTGAACAAGATCCTAACGAACTCTTCGAGAAGATCATAACTGTCATCAACAAGTTACTTGGCTCAACAGGGATTAACTTGAATGAAGTCATTGGTATTTCAATGGATGCTCAAATGCTCGGGGTAATCCCGGTTAGTAGGGATGGAGAAGCACTATACAATATATTAACGTGGCTTGACGTTAGAGCGGCTGGCGAGCCCCGTGAATTGTTTACTGGTTTCCCAAAGATTAGCGGATACAACATGTTTAAACTAGTTAAATTCCTTAGAATTACTGGCGGGGCACCCAGTAAAACAGGTAAAGATCCGGTATCGAAAATTATTTGGCTAAAGAAGAATATGCCGGAAATATATGAAAAGACTTGGAAGTTTCTAAACGTTAACGGCTTTATTGCCTACAAGTTAACGGGTTCGCCCGTTATCAATGCTGACGAGGCCCATCTAACGTGGTTGGCCGATATCAGAAAAGGTAAGCCGGAATGGAGTGATTCTATTTTAAGGGATCTGGGATTAAGTGTAGAGAAACTACCCGTTATTAAGGAGCCTCCCGAAGTAGTTGGGAACTTAAGGAAAGAAGTTGCAAAAGAACTGGGTTTAAGTGAGAACGTTAAAGTCGTGATCGGTTCTGGTGACGTAGCAGCTACAGCTGTAGGATCGGGGGCTGTCGAGGATTTTGAAACACATTTATATTTGGGTACTAGTAACTGGTTAGCATCACATTTACCGTTTAGGAAACTAGACATATTCCATGCCATTGGAACTATTGTAAGCGCTATACCAGGGAAATATCTTTTGATCGCTGAGCAGGAAACAGGATGCGGGGCACTCGATTACATTATAAACTCGCTTTACGGTAAAGGGGATAAAACAATATATGATGAAATAGACTGTAATGTAAAGAACATTGACCCGGCTTCTAATAAAGTACTTTTCCTCCCATGGATGTTTGGAGAAAGAGTGCCAATAGATGATCCATATGTTAGAGGCGTTCTCTTTAATGTTAGTTTAAGTGATACAAAGTACCAAATACTAGAAGCTGTTATGGAGGGCATAGCTTTGAATATTAAATGGGCTCAGATATACTATGAGAAGCTACTTGGTAGAAGTATTCAGAAGTTAAATGTCGTTGGTGGAGGAGCATTATGGGACTCGCTATGCCAGATTATAGCTGATGCTACAGGGACGGAAGTTTTGAGAATGAGTACTCTACGAGAGGCATCAGCTATTGGAGCTGCGGTAATTGGCGTTAAAGCACTGGGTCTAGGAGATTTCAAATACGTGAAAAGAATAGCTAAGCCCGAGAAAGTGTTTAAACCAAGAAAGAACTTACTGGAAGTTTTCAATAAGAAACTCAAATTAATCACAGGGTTATATAAAGCCAATAAGAAATACTTTAGAGAATTAAATAAGCCGGTGTAAAAACATTAGCCAGGCTTCATAAGCTTTCTGAGAAATAGTTTTTTCTGGAACTCAACTACTTCTTCTGGAAGACTGTAAACTCTGCCCAATAACTTAGCTAAGACATATATCTGTGCACAACGCTCGACTACTGTTAGAACCTCTAAAGCCTCGTCAATATTCCTCCCACAGGCTACAACTCCATGGTTTGCAAGTATAACAGCAGATCTATTCTCTAACGCTTTAACAGCATTCTTAGCAAGTTCTTCACTTCCAAATGGAGCGTAATCGGCAACTCTTACTTCTCCTCCAGTATATATCGCCATTTCTTCTGTTATAGGAGGTAATGGCTCTCTAGCTGCAGCTAAAACACTAGTGTATAGTGCATGAGCATGTATAATAGCTCCTACATGTTTATAGCTCTTATATATCGCTAAGTGTAATGGCATCTCTACTGTAGGGGTACGATCACCCTCAACGACATCACCGTCCATTGTAACAACAAGAATGTCTTCAGGAGCCATCTTTGATTTAACTACTTCACTTGGAGTAATTAGAACATAGCCTTCTTTCACTCTTATACTCGCATTACCTGATCTACCATAATTTAGACCCTTTTCCTCCATATATCTCATTACTTCAACTATCTTCTTCTTTAGATCCTCGTACAAGAAGACACCCCTTAATAATTCTGCAAGTTCCATATTTAACCTTATAGTGTTTGCGTAAGAAACAATGCTATCACCGTGTATTCTCCTAAGGTTATCTAATCTAGTTTTCAACTAAGCTTGGGATACAAGTAGACATTACTCATTACCGCTAAAAATATTATGACCAATTAATGAATAATTTATAAATTGCAGAAAACTCTTAAACATTGGTGGTATAATGGAGTTAAAGCCTTCTGTTCTCACTGAAGATGAAATTAGAAAACTCTTAACAACTATTGATGAATCCGAAATTAAGGAAGCAAGAAAGGCTTGTCTAACTAGTCTCGAAGAGACTATCCTAGTTAAGGGGGAGCCTGAGGGTTCAGTAGTATATGATTTAAAAGGCCGTAGAATAATTGATATGACTTCGCAGGCATGGACCTTAAATGTTGGGTACTCGCACCCGGATGTGGTATATGCTGCCGCTTTACAAGCTAGCATACTCAATCATGTAAGATATGGTTTTCCAACCATACCTAGGTTGAAGTTGATGCTGAAGTTGAAAGAGATATATGGGTATGAAAGAGTCGCCTTAAATACTCAGGGAGGCGGCTGGGCTATTGAGACAGCTTTAAAACTCGCTATGGTAAATAAGCCTGGTGCTGATACATTTCTCGTGGCTTGGAGAAGCTATCATGGAAATAGCTTGGCCTTAACAACGGCATCACATCCCCTACCAGGTCTAATAAGATATAAACCGTTTGGCGAAGGCAGGTTCATAAGGTATCCATACCCCTATTGTTATAGATGTCCATTTAAAATGAAATACCCTGAATGTAGTGTAGATCCCTGTTTATCTTTTGTTGAAAAGACAATTAAGTATGCTACAAGGGGTGTTGACTCTGTTGCAGCCATAATTATTGAGCCGATTCAAGGGCCTGGAGGAGTCGTCCCGGCTCCAAAAGAATACCTTAAGGGGCTCATAGAGCTTGGTGAAAAACACAATATATACATTATCTTTGATGAAGCGCAAACAGCTAATGGAAGAGTTGGAGCATGGAGTGTAGCTCACTTACACGGGTTAAAACCCGATATGATGACGCTGACCAAGGGTTTAGGAGGAGGTTTCCCAATAGGAGCCACGCTTGCTAAAGGCAAGATGAGGGGACTGAGTTATCCCGAAGAACACACTACTTTCGGCGGCAATCCTGTACCATATGCCGCAGCTCTTGTAAACCTCATGGTAATAGAGAAATTAAACCTTGTTGAAAGAGCCAAGGTCATGGGAGAATACGCGTTAAAGAGATTAAATGAGATGTATGAGAAGTTCGAGCTCATTGGCGACATAAGAGGCTATGGACTATACCTAGGTGTAGATCTGGTGAAAGATAGAAAGACGAAGGAGCCCGCATTTGATGAAGCAGAAGACACAGTTAGGATAGCATTCGAGAAAGGAGCATTATATGCTCTAGACATGCCCGATATAATGGGCGAAGAAGTATCGATGAGAAACGTCATTAAAATCAGGCCGCCCCTAGTAATAAGGAAAGAAGAAATGGATGAAGCACTTAATATCCTCGAAGAATCACTCATAGAGGTTAGTAAAGAATACGGCTATAAATTCTCAAAAGCATAAACCCCATTTAAAGAAAGCATAATAAACTACATGATTTTTTACTTACCCCAAACAAGAAGTTATTTTATAAAATATCAGTTCTAGGAGAGGACTCGCCTGGTGGTTGCCCGTGCCCGTTAATTTGGTTTGGTTAGTTTAGATACTCGGGGTACTTAGTATTATTTTCGGGCATGGGTTCATCCCACCTTCTTGTTCCCGTGACCCGCCTACGGGAGCACCTACTCACTAACTTCGGCACTCCCATCGGCGAATCACAGGGTTGCCTCGTCCCTCAGCTAGGCCTCATCAGCTCATCGGCTACCAGTATGCTACTACTATGTTTACGCCCCTATAAAACCATACTTCGGTATGTGCCTCCAGTAGCTAAAGAAACCAGAGTATCATCACTCATTGAATAGTCTATGCCTCCACCCTTTAGCTAGTGTATCTTATAAAGGAATATATTGGCTAGCAGTATCTGCCTCTATGTCGTAGCATTCTTGCCACGAATTTGGGGATCTTGATAATAATATTCATTACCTGTTATTTTAACTATCTTATTTAGGTATAGAATAAATGGGGATCTATAGTCTAATACGGGGAGCTGAATTAGATAAGGATAAGATTGATTTATATAAGAAACCACGATACAGGTTGTTTAAGACTTTACTAGCTAATGCATGCGGAATGGATTGTCTTTATTGTCCATTTAGTAGGGTTCGCCTCTTTATGTGCTTTTATATATTTTGGTCATTGGTTCATCTATTTTGAGCCCGCTCTTCGGTCTGGTTTCATCCGTCATTGGGGCGGGTGCCCCACGACCCTGGCATGGGGCTAGGGCTTTTGCTTTTTCCTAGTTGCCCACTGTTCTTCCTCGGGGAACCACCTCTCTTGGGTGGTCAACCCCCTCATCGGCTGCTTCTACTACCTAATAATCCCTGCATCCAGGCTTAAAAGCCTTAACATACACACCCAAGAAAGCCCATGAAAAACATATACAAACATATAAAACATACTACGGCATTGTAGTTTCGAGAGAAGTTCTTGGGATATTAGAGAGCTTGTTAATACTTTTCTTAATAGCTATAGAGATGGTAGAGTAAATGGCTTCTTTTTATCAAGCGGGCTTTTTAGCGACCCTGAGATTGTTGTTGAAAGAGAGATTATGGTAGTAGAATTACTTAGAAAGAAGGGTTATAGGGGCTATATTCACTTAAGGCTTATGCCTGGTACACCAAAAGACCTAGTCTTCCATGCTGCTGTACTAGCCGATAGAGTTGGTATTAATGTTGAAGCACCTAAAGAAGTCTTTAAAGAAATAGCGCCTGGTAAGGGGGACTGGGTAAACGATATTATTAAGAGAATTGAATGGCTTGTTAAATTAAAGAAGTTTCTTAGGAAAAAGAAGGCTCCAGGATACCTATCTAGTGGCGTCGACACGCAGATCATGCTTGGAGTATATAATGAAACTGATCTAGAGGTGCTTGAAACAGCATGGTATTTGCTCAAACTAGGTGTTGACAGGATCTATGTTAGTGGCTTTAAACCATACCCAAATACTCCATTAGGAAAACAAAGGCCTGCGTCAAAGTGGAGGGTTTTGAGGGTAACACAAGCTATAGAGTTGATGAGAGTTTATGGATATAGTTTTGACGAAATAAAAGAACTCGTTAATGATGACGGCATGCTACCTAACATTGATCCTAAAGTAGCTTATGCAGAGAAACATAAATGGCTGTTCCCCATCGATATAAACAATGATCCCTATGAGCTATTGATAAAAGTTCCAGGCATAGGCCCTAGATCTGCAAGAAAGATCATTATTGTGAGAAAGCAGAGGAGAATAGACCGTACATTATTATCCAAAATTATTGGCTATAAGAACATGATCAAGGCGTTGAAATACATAGTTATTTAGGGTATTTCTTCAGTATTAATCTATTAGCCTTACCCTCTTTCACGATCTCTATAAATCCTAGTTTTGCCAACTTATTTACATGTCTCCATAAAGTAGCTTTTGGAATATCCATCCTCCTTAATAACTCACTTTGTAGTATCGAGCCTCCAGAATTTTTTATGTGATCTAAAATCTCCATATCTGTTCTATCAAGTAATGACGAAACTTCATAGAGTTGG
>Ga0180301_10000511_pt1 | contig 29943 bp, 26 predicted proteins | sample GuaBasSediGuay16_FD_121797 | JGI IMG/M metagenome (GOLD analysis project Ga0180301, IMG submission 121797) | Subseafloor sediment microbial communities from Guaymas Basin, Gulf of California, Mexico - Guay16, Core 4569-2, 12-15 cm | ecosystem: Environmental > Aquatic > Marine > Hydrothermal... | reverse complement strand
GTTTATGGCTATGTGCTACGAAGCCTTAAACCGCTATCCAAACCCCAACCCTCCAAGCTACGTGAATATCGAAGATGCGCTCGCTAAAAACCAGCATGCTAGTATTAGGTGCGTTGGCGTAACTTTTGAAACTAGGCCTGACTGGGCTAAGGAGTCTCATGCAGACCTAATGTTAAGGCTTGGTGGCACAAAAGTTGAAGTTGGCGTACAGACAGTTTACGAAGATGTTTTAGCAGGCCTTAAGAGAGGTCATAGCTTAAAAGACTCTATCGAAGCTACTAGGATTTTGAAGGATTGCGGCTTTAAAGTCGGATATCATATCATGCCTGGATTGCCTGGAAGCAGCCTTGAAAGGGACTTGGAGATGTTTAGGATAATCTTCCAAGACCCTAGGTTTAAGCCAGATTACTTGAAGATCTACCCAACCTTAGTGATTAAGGGCACTAAGCTTTATGAGATGTGGATTAATGGCGAGTATAAGCCTATGACCGACGAGGAAGCTATTGAGCTCATTTCAGAAGCTTGCAAGTACATCCCAAGGTGGGTTAGAATCTCTAGAATCCAGAGAGACGTGCCGGTCGACATTATTGAAGCGGGAGTTAAGAAGAGCAATTTGAGGGAAATCGTGGAGAAGAGAGCTGAGGAAAAGGGGTTTAAGTGTAAGTGTATTAGGTGTCGTGAAGTCGGCTTATTGTCCATTAAAGGCAGGTTATCCGAAGTTAAGAACGTCGAGATAAGATCTGAACGCTATGAAGCTAGCGATGGAATTGAAGAGTTTATTTCAGCTGAAGACTTTGAAAAAGACGTGTTAATTGGCTTTATAAGGTTGAGAATACCATCCGATAAAGCGCATCGCGTGGAAGTTAAGGACGCCGCAATAATAAGGGAGCTCCACGTTTATGGGCTTCAAGTGCCAATAGGCGAGAAATGGGATCAGGCGTGGCAACATAGAGGATGGGGCGTTAAATTGCTCAAAGAAGCTGAGAGGATCGCTAGGGAAGATTATGGCTTTAAGAAGATAGTTGTCTTGCCTGGAGTTGGCGTTAGGGAGTACTTTAAAGCTAATGGATACGAGCTTTTAGGCAAAGGACCTTACATGGCTAAGCAGCTTTAAGCTAAAACGTCGTTGAAACTATGTAGCCTATGTAAGCTACATAGACAACGCCTAAGCATACTAAAACGTAGCCGTTAATCCTCTTCATCTTCAACAACGCGTACAGCAAGGCGGCTAAGATTATGCATATCAAGATGCTGCCTACCATCGACATCTCCAAGATCCACGGCGTAGCAGCTATGCCTAAAGCTGGCAATAAGCTGCTTTGAAACACCATCGCGCCAGTGACGTTGCACATAGCGAGAGTATCGCGCTTCCTTAGGTACCAAGATGCGCTCACGTATTGTTCAGGTAGCTCCTTAGCAAGGGGGGCTATCACAAACGATAATATGGCAGCCGATACCCCAAGGGCAAGCGATATGTGTTCCATTGAGTAGACGAAAAGCCTAGCACCACCAAAAATCATCGAGACACCTAGTATCACTTGAGGTAATATGAGCTTTAAAGGCCACTCATGCTCCTTCTTAAGCCACCTGCAGAAATATGGGGGTTCTTCAGGTTCAGCTACTTCACCGCCTACCTGTGTTGTGAGCTTAACATAATATGCATAGCACCCAACCAATATGGCTACAATAGCCCACTTTAAGACGCCAAGCCTTAACAACGCGGGAACCAACGCTAATGCGTAGACTAGGAAGAAGAACCTTAAGTTTAAGCCAATGGCTTTTTCATCGAGCTCGAGCTTGATACTGCGGCGTTTTTTAGCAACGCCAAGTAGAACACCTATTCCTCCAACGCACATGGCAGCTGTGACCAATAGGAAAGGCGCGCCAAGTATTGCGCCTATGCCTATTTCATGGGCAACTTCCATCGATTCTTCTCCTGAAAGCCAAGCAACTAAGATCGCTACTATTGGAATCGAGCTTTCAGGCATAGCTGTGCCCATGACCGCGAAAACGCTGCCTACAACTCCTTGAGAAAGCTTAAGCCTGACGCCTAGAGCTTCAATACCGTTTACAAAGAGCTCGCAGCCAGCTATTATCACTGCAAAGCTAGCTATGAGAAACGCTATGTCAAGTAGCTGAAGCGACAAGCTTTTGCCCCTTTAGAGCAAAGCACATGTCTAGATTTAAAGTTTTCCTTATTCAAAAACAGCATGATAATTCGTTAAAAATTGAAAAAGGTTACTTAAGCTTCCTTTAAAATATGAAAAGCTGAGGCTTGTCTAACATTAAGATAAGTAAACTTGCTAAGACTTCTTTAACCTTCTCAATAGCAATTTAAGTTTACGGACACTTTTTCTAATTTGAAAAGCTAAGTAAAGTATTTGAATGTGCCAAAGAGGCGGCAGGCAGACATGGCTTAAATCCATTAAGACAGCCATATCGCCAAATTCTCCCATTCGCATCCTCTTCCTTTCACCCTTGATATCTGCAAGATAATGTGCAAACTCGTGAGCGATAACAGCTGGAGAAAGACTTTTTTTGGCCTAATGTATATCGCCTTCTCTTTTCTACTATAGAAAGCTGGACGATCCCAGTCCACATCACTTGGAAGGTTTTTGAACGGCTCATCGCTTATGATAAGCTTAGGCTCAGGAACCTGCGCATCCTTCGCTAGCCTAGACAAGTATTTCCTAGCGTCTTCCTCTGTAAACAGTTTAAACCTCATATGCTATGACACGTAAACAGATTTTTTAGGAGTTTTCATTAACTAATTTAAGCTTCTATGAGATGCCTTGTTTGAACAACGGTGTGGCTTTATTTTACTTATGCATAAAATCGGATAAGACCTTCAAGGAGTTGTTCACTTGTTTTGAGTAAGTGTTAAATTTGTTAAACACAAAAACAGTTTATAGGTGTAAAAGAGTTTGAACTCATATCTCGTGCTTAAGCCTTACCGTGAGGTTAGCATAAAGGGTATTCAAGTTGCTCCCTTGCCTAAAGGTGTTTACCCTAGTTTTCCAAGCCATAAACTGGCTGAGTATGTTAAAGCCATAATCTTCTACGGTGGTAGGCGCAAGAAGCTTAACATTTACAGGTTAGCTCCAGGCAATAGCTGTGCTTATACCATTAGGGGGTTTAGTACGAAGTATTTGAGGCTTAAGTCAAAGGATATATGGGTTAAAGAAGATGACGTGCTTTACTTGAAGATGGTAAAGCATAAGCGCTACCCGATGAGCTTAGATGAAGTCAACTTATTTTTAAGCGCTTTAAGCTTTAAAGATAAGGTTAAGATCGAGGAAGGCGACCACTACTACCGCTTAGTCTTGCCTTTCAAATACTCTAAGCTTGTTACGCCAAATGGCTTTAACGAGGAGCTTATCAAAGCTTTTGTTGAGATGTGGGTTGCCCTCTACGAAGGTCCTTTAGAGTTCTTCTATTGATGTCTTCGAGGTGCTTTTCAATTACGCTTTCAACCTCTCTAGGGTCGTTTAAGACGTAGAAGCCCTCCATTTCACGTAGCTTTCTGACATTTTCAGCATCTTCCTTTCTAACTCTTAAGACAAGTTCTTTGCCGTTTGGCAGCTTAGTAGTTATTAAGCCTTCTTCCCTATCTGTGGGGAAGATGTAAACTGGTTTAAAGGCTTTAACCGCGCTTATTGCAGCGTTCGTTAACAAGGTATCCGCTATCCCAACAGCTAATTTCGCTACGGTATTTGATGTTGCTGGCATTATCAGTAGGAACTCGAATTCTCCTTTTTGTAGCTGACCAGCTAAAAATGGCTCATTAGCAGATATTTCTGTAAACGTCTTAAAGTTTGACCTCACGTAATCCAATAACCTATAATGTCTGAGCACGACTACGCCTGACTTTGAGATATAGGCGTAGACTTCAACTCGATCTCTATATTTATCAGCTAAGCTTTTCATTAGCTTAACACATTCCTCGAGCCTATCGCCAGCTCCTGTTATACCCCAAGCTATCTTCATCTTACTTCGCTTACTTACTTCCAACGAACTCACCGAGAGGTTGCCTTTTGCTCCAAGATCTTCACAGTGTATTCCTCAAGCTTATTCAACATGCCTTCGATTTCGTCCAGGATAACTTTGCTCGACTTAGAGCTTTCGACGTTTAAGATGTCGAGGTATTCCTCCCTGGGCAAGTCTAATAAAATAGCTGCGGCCATAGACCATATGGTTGCTGTACGCTTAACATCGTAGCCCCCACCACCTAGTACCGTGAGCTTGCCATCACAAATTCGATGTGAGAGCTCGTGAATTAGCGTCATAGCGTAATGGTATGCCTTAGCTGTATAAGATAGGTGTGTTAGCGGATCTCCTCGATGCCCATCTACGCCGAATTGCACAATTATGTACTCTGGTTTAAATAGCTCAACGCATTTAGGCACTATTCTATCAAAAGCTGCTATGAAAACGTCATCTCCTGTGTATGGCTTAAATGGTATGTTGACTTTAAGCCCGATGGCGTCGCCCGCCCCGTTTTCCTCTATAAAGCCTGTCCCCGGAAAGAGGTATCTACCGTCTTCGTGAAAATCCACGTGTAGGATTCTTGGATCCCTGTAAAAGCCGTACATGACCCCATCTCCATGATGCGCATCGACGTCTAAGTACATTACCCGCTTAACACCCTTCCTATTTAAGAGGTATGAAATCGCTATTGCTGGGTCGTTAAATATGCAAAAGCCTGATGCGCTTTCTGGATGAGCGTGGTGTAAGCCTCCAGCTAGGTTCATTGAATGCTCAGCTTCGTTGTTTAAGACAAGCTCGACTGCTTTTAATGTGCCTCCTACAATTAGGGAGGAAGCTTCGTAACATCCTTTGAAAGCAGGGGTATCGCCATAATCTAAGAAGCCTTCTCCTCTCTCGCTTGCCTTCTTAACGTAGTTTATGTAGTCCTCATCGTGGAAAAGCTTAAGCTCTTCAATAGATGCTTCCCTGGGCTCAACTATAGATGCTCCCTTGTTGAAGAAGTTGCGTTTCTCCATCTCCTCTACAGCTAATTTTACGCGAATTTGTTGCAGCGGATGCGTTTTCCCCAAGTTGTAGTCTAAGTAACGGTCACTGTATACAACAGCTAACTTGACCTTAGGCATTTTAACCATCCTTCGCTTGTTGAAGAAGTACCTAGCTTTAGCTTAAAGCTTAGCTTGTGTATTGGCGTGCTAGTAAAGCTAAGTCCACGACATCTATCACGCCATCGCCGTTTAAATCAGCAAAGGGCTTATACTTAGCAGAACCTTTTCTAGCCCCCATAGAGAAACTTTAAAATTTTGAAGTCCTTCCAGTTAACTACCCCGTCTCCGTTGATATCAGCCTTAACTTCAACCTCAACCCCTGCAACTGTAAAGCTAGCAGTATGCATTGAAACGCCACAAGCCACGGTCACGTGCCATTCACCCAACATATCTGGGCTAAAGGTATGCATAAACGCCCCTGAAGCCGATGTCTCGACGTATACCTCAGATATAGAGCCGTCCGGCTTTGTAAGTTTGAGCTGCACTGGAATACCTTCGACAGCAGGTGTTATTTGCCCAGATATCGTTACCTGCTTTCCAGCTTTTACTTGCTGCGGAGAAACTTGACAGGTTATCGTAAGCTGTTGCTCACCAACTTTTTGTAGCAAAGCTGAAGAGTTGACTTTAACTCTCCAAACAGAGCTCCACCAAGAACCTGCGAATAGGTATTTCTCCTTAGGGGACCATAAGATGTTTCTGATGAGCCTCGTGTATAAGCCCTCGTTAAACGAGTGACAACACAAAGCGCCCACGCCGCTCCTAATATCTTCTAAGCTTACATAGCAAACTCCTGGCCCTTGGTGACCAACAGTCGATATGAATGCTACGCCGTCTTCCCAATCAACTTCCATGTCGGTGTAGTAGTCTGGTTCGCCGCCTTCAACGAGGAGTATTTGGAGCTCCTTCCACGATGGGTTGTCAGCTGTAAAATCTTGACAGTAAAGCACTTTGCCTGAGGCATCTAGAGCTATTAACTCTCCTTGATTGTTAACATTGAGTGAAACGATGCCTCCATCATACCTCTGCGAAATTTGCTGCCATACAGTATCTTCGCGGCTTTCAAGGAGGTTTTTAGCTCTATAGATCCTACTTGGCCCAAACCAGAAGTAATGGTCATTTTCACCGAGCTTATGTATTGGAGGTCCTTCATATGTAGATACTACCCACCAGCCGTCAGACCCTATTTTAGCATAAGCTATTTTGTAGAGCTCGCAGCTTGAAGGCAAACCCATATTTGAAATGAAACTTGACCTACTCGTCAAGTTGTAGACTTCGACACCAGCTTCTTGTAGTGTGAGGACAACGCAGTCTTCAACTGCTAAGCCGTAAACAGCTGGGTTTGAAGTTAGTTGCATAGAGCCTTGGTGTATGGCCGTCGACAACCTATGGCTTTTAATAAAGCTTGAGGAGAGAGCTATTAGCCCATGTCTTTTAGTCCCTTCTTCAGGGCTTGGACCTGGATAGCCTGTTATGACCATCAAGTCCAATGGATATTCTACGCCATCTACCGTAATTTTGTAGCCGTATATTTGAGGTAGTGGTATGAGGCGCCATGGGAAGCATAATCTAGCTCCTCCAGGGTTTAGGTCGAAGTCGTCGTCCCACGATTCTCCATAGTCGTAGCTAAGCTCTATTCCAGATACGCAGAGGACAGCTATTCCATCCGGGTAAGGGTCTCTATCTAGCAGTGAAACCTCGTTTATGCAGTCTCCATAAAGCTTGTTATAGCTTGAGCGCCATGTGCGTCCGCCATCTTCGGTTTTAAGCAAGCAGCGGAAGGAGTATGATGGCATATAAGCGATTTTAGCTCCGACAACGCCGTCTATCTTGACCATGAAGCTTTCAGGGCTTTCTCCCTCACCATGCCTATCAATAGCTACATATGTGCCCCAGCCATAGTGGACAAAGGAGTGTAACCAGCGTTTTCCATCCGGGTCCCATGCACCTACTCCATACAAGTTTACGTGTTCCTTAGTTACGGGGTAGACTCTGGCTAATCTGCCTGGTGAACACCACCAAATTCTGTTTGAATTATAGGGGTCTACTTTTACGTCAGATATTATCGGAGGCGTATCTACTTCAAACTCGGATTCTCTACCTTCGAGTGGATTTAATCTCTGCCAGGACCAGCTGCCATCTTCGTAAACCCCTCTGTAAATCCAGTCATCGTATGTACCTAAATAGACCACGTCTTGATCAAGAGCTACCTCGATTGCTGTTGTGTTTCCATCGAAAATCTTCTGCCAAGACCATTCTCCATCGAGGTTCTTGACAATGTATAGCCCATCAGGATAACGTGAGACGAAGAGGACAGGCTCGCCGTGAAAATCTGGGTCGTAGCGAAGCTTCACAACAACCTGCTGAGCAGGAAACGCTAACTCCTCAGGAAACTTATGTTCGATGACTTTCCACGAAGAGCTTTGGTCATCGTATATGACTTCGTAAACGACTTCAAGCGAACCAGCTTTCAGCGTCTTACAGCCTAAGTAGAGTTGCTTCGTACTTACAGCAGCTATGGAGGTTATATCGTAAAGCTCGCCTCCTTCAAGTTCCTCAACTCCTAGCTCTATCTTAGACCATGAATAGCCATCGTCGTAGCTCACCATTAGACCTCTGCCTACACCAACTCCAGCGTAGAGGACACCATCTACTTCAGCCATCGCTGTAAAACCTATGTCGATGAGATTTTCCTCTGTTATGCGACTCCAAGTAGCTGCTCCATCAGTGCTTCTAAAAGCTGAATTTGCTGTAGCTGCTATCACGGTGTGTTTTGAGGTGACGAAGACGAAGTAGTTGTCTCCTCCATCTGGACCTATGTTAACCCACACGTTTTCAGGGATTTCAGTAACCTCCTCTTCAATTGACGGCTTAGCTTGCGTTAAGACAACATCTAGGTTTGCGCTCCAGTCGTTGTGGTAGACACGGTCTGCCATTTCAAGCATGCTGGCGACTTCTATCAGCTTACGCTCAGCGCCGTTTAATATTGGGTCTGAAATCACGTGATCCCTGATGTTGTCGAAATTGATCTCTATGTTGGCATCGTTGTCTTGCCAGTCCACATCTCTACCCGTGACGTTGTCAAGGTAAGCTTTGTCAGGGTTTAACCTAATCCAAAAGCCTCTCTTCTTGAAAGCATTATAGTTAACCACGATGTTAGGATAATCTGGTGCTGGGCACATATGCTCTTTTAAGAAACCCAGTTGCATGACTTTAATCCAAGAAACGTTTTCAGCAATTTCATTGTAGTGAAAGCCCATATCTCTCATATACCAAAAATCATATGCTTCATCAAGCCTCAACACTCCTTCAGGAACATCGCTCATTAAGCCTAGTTCATCAGCTGCTTTGGTAACAAGATACGAGTATGCTTTTCTCTCCACACCATTAATCACAACAGACCAGTAGCTGAGGAGGAAGTCTTCATCACTTTCTATTGCTCCACTATGATCGATATCTGTTGAAACTAGTGGAGGTTCTCCAACGTAGTCTAGCTGACCATTGCCGTTGTTATCTAGGTAAAAGCCTAATGCAGCGTCATAACGCAGTGTTGAGAAGTTTATGTAGCACCACGTCTCATTACACGTCTCAGCTTGGTAGTTTGGATTCTTGAAGTCATTCCATGGAAGCCCGTCACCGTCAGCGTCTACCTCAGGATCAGGATCGCTTCCCACCCTACCTAAATCTGTTGTAGTAAGAAAGTTTGTAGCTGGGCTTTCATAGAATACGACATATTTCACATTACTGAGCTCGCTTCCATACTTCAATAAAGTTAATATTGCTGTAACCCCTCCATATGATGAGCCGTAAAGACCTATGTTGTCAGTTAGCACGGGATATGAAACGTAGTCTGAGATTTTCTTGCCAGCTGTATTAGCTATTTTACCTGATGCGAAGTCAATTACGGCTTTAAGTGCTTGAAAACAAGCATTGCCTCTGTAGTCGTAGGTTCCTCCACTATTAACCACAACTTCTCCGTAGTCTGGTAAGTTGACGACTTGCCGTCCGCCTGGGAAGATAAACGTTATCCATATCATGCCATACGGGTTAAAGTCTGGACTATAGAAGCCTAGAAAACCCGGTTTGACCCCGCCTGCTACGAAAATTGCTATTGGAGCACCATCTTCATATCTTGGCTGTTTTGGGTAAAGTACTTTAACAGCTATTCCTTGATCACCTGCAGTTTTACATGGTATCCAGAAAATGTAGTAGAAGAAGTATTGCTCATTGTAGGGGCCGTACTCTAGAGGCTCGGAGCACGTAGCTGAAGAGGGTAGGAGGAAGGAAAATGTTAACGTGATGGCGGCTATTGTTATTAAAAGGCTTTTCCTCGACATTTAAATCGCCGAGGCTTGAACTAAGGGGTTTTCGCGTCAGCTATTTATCAGTTGTTTTTTAGCATAAGGTGTTTAGAGCAGAAGATGGGTAAAATATCTTAGGTGCGCTAAGCTTTGATAGAGGAGTTGTTAAGGGAGCTTCGCGAGGACAGCTACGTTTCAGGAGAAAAACTTTGCAAGAGACTTGGCGTTAGCAGGGTCGCTGTATGGAAAGCTATTGCTAAGCTTAAGAGGCTTGGCTACGTGATTGAAGCTAAGCCTAAGCAAGGCTATAAGCTGGTTAAGAGACCTAACATACCCTATCCATGGGAGGTTAAGAGATGTTTAGGAGATGTTACCGTGATTGGAAGAGAGGTTAAGTACTTTGAGTCTATTAGCTCAACGCAGGAGGCTGTCAAGGAGGAGGCTTTAAAAGGAGCTTCTGAGGGGCTTGTGATTATAGCTAGTGAACAGCGTAAGGGAAAGGGTAGACTCGGCAGACCGTGGTTTTCTCCTCGTGGCGGCTTGTGGATGTCGGTATTGTTGAGACCTGATGTCCCCCCAATTAAAGCTCCCCTCTTAACGCTAATGGCAGCTGCTTGTATAGCTGATTCTCTTGAAGAGTATGGTGTTAAAGCTAGCATTAAGTGGCCAAATGACGTAATGATCAATGGGAGGAAGATTGCGGGCGTTTTAGCTGAAGCTGATATTGAGATGGATAGGGTTAACTACGTGGCATTAGGCTTAGGCGTAAACGTCAACGTGCCAGTTAACTTGATGCCGGACGAGCTAAAGCCATTAGCTACATCGATGTCCGAGCTGCTCAGAAAAGAAGTCGACTTAGCTGAGTTTGCATGTAAGCTGATCAAAGCTCTTGACAGACAATACGAGGATTATAGGCTTAAGCGCTTCCCACTATTGTTAGAGAGGTGGAAGTCTAAGCTTTTAGGGCTTGGACAGAGAGTTTTAGTTAAGACAGCTTATGAAGAAGTTGAAGGCTTAGCCTTAGACGTTGATGAAGATGGCGCGCTATTCATTAGGAAATCTGACGGCTCAACTATTAAGGTGTATTCAGGAGACTTAATTCTGCTTAAGCTTTGAGAGGTTAAGCTTCCTTGGGAGTTGGGCTTTCACAGCTTGTAAAAGCTAAGCAGGTAAGCTTAGACCACTTAGCTGGCAAGACAGTAGCTATAGATGCTCTTAACGCCATATACCAGTTCTTGGCCATCGTTAGGCTACCCAATGGGAGTTTATTAGTTAGCCGAGATGGCAAGGTGACTTCTCACATAATGGGGCTCTTCTACAGGACGATAAACTTGCTCGAACATAGAGTTAAGCCAGTCTACGTCTTTGATGGCAAGCCACCAGCTCTTAAGAAAAAGGAACTTGAAGAGAGAGCTAAGGTTAAGGAGAAGTTTCAAGTGGAGTGGCTTGAAGCTCTTAGAGAAGGGGATTTGGTTAAGGCTTTTAAGAAGTCAGTTATGACCGCCAAAGTAAATGACGAAATACTAGCTGACTCTAAGACGCTCTTAGAGCTGATGGGCATCCCCTATGTGCAAGCTCCATCAGAGGGGGAAGCGCAAGCAGCCTACATGGCTGCTAAAGGAGACGTGTGGGCTTCAGCAAGCCAAGACTTCGACTCTCTGCTCTTTGGCTCACCTAGGTTAATCAGGAACTTGACGATTGCCGGCAAGAAGTATTACCCGAAGAAAGGTATTGTTGAAGAGCTTATACCAGAGGTTATTGAGCTTGAAAGCGTGCTAAGAGAGCTTGGTTTAACCAGGGAGCAGCTTGTAGATTTAGCTATTTTAATGGGGACTGACTATAACGAGGGCATTTACGGCGTTGGGCCCAAGAAAGCGCTTAAGCTTGTAAAAAGCTATGGATCAGCTGAAAAAGTGTTGAATACTTTGGGTTTAAAGCTTGACGTAGACTTGCACGCTGTCAGAAACATCTTCTTAAACGCAGAGGTGACGGACGGCTATTCCTTGAGGTGGAGAGAACCTAAATTCGATGAGCTAAGAGATTTTTTACTAAGCTTAGACTTCAACTCAGAACGCGTTGAAAAAGGCATTGAAAGACTTAAACACGCGTTGAGGCTGGAGAAGCAGTCTGAGCTTTCTAAGTGGTTTTAACCTAGTTAACGTTAACCTTATATTTAAAGTTGGTTAACGCTTCCTTTATGCGTAAACCTCTTGGATATGCGCTAGCTGGTGTTTTTGCAGCTTTCATAGCTGTCGGGGCGCAGCTTAAAGTAATTCTACCTTTCTCCCCTGTACCCATCACCTTTCAGACGCTTTTTCTGTATCTTGCAGCTGGCGTTTTGGGAGCTAGGCTCTCTGCGCTATCTGCTATGATTTACATCATGCTAGGAGCTTTTGGGCTACCAGTTTTCGCTGGTGGAGGAGGTCCGCTATACTTAATTGGCCCAACTGGAGGCTATCTTCTCGGTTTTGTAGTAGCTGCTTTCATAATAGGGTTTTTAATTGAGCGTAAGAGTAGGTCTTTAGCTTGGATTTTCACATCCATGTTTTTAGGTTTTTTACTGCTATGCGCGATCGGAGTTGTGTACTTGTGGCTCTACTATAACGTAGTGCTAGAGACGCCTATGGAATTTCTATACGCTTTCACCATAGGGTTTCTCCCGTTTATTCCAGGTGACTTCGTTAAATGTTTAGTAGCTGCTATCATAGCTTATAGGGTTAGGGGTTTCTTAGCGAGATAGTCTTTGATAAGCGCCACGTTTTTATACTAAAGTTTTCCGGTATTGTGAACTAAGGTGTTTTAAGCGTAGGAGCTCTTGAGGAAAATGGTTGAGTATGAATTAGTGGTAGCAGACGCTTCAGCTTTAAGGTCGGGGTTCGCAGCCGACCTTGTTAGCGGTGGGAAGGTTAAGAGAAAGGTTATGGTTCATGAGCTTGCCGTTAAACAAGTGTATGAAGCTGCTAGTAAGGGAGATTTCATTGGGGTTGAGGAGCTTAAGAAGCTTAAGAGAGCAGCCGACTCTCTTGGTGTTGAAGTGGATATAGTTGATGCGCGCGAAGGCCCTAGAGATGAAGGTTTAGCTTCGATCGAGCTTGCTAGGAGGCTTAACGTTCCACTCGTAACTTCAAGTGATGTGCAGAAGAGGGTTGCGGAAGCTCTTGGAGTTAGGGTGGTTTACGGTAGAGTTGCTGTTGAGGAGGCTTTGGTTATAAGCAAGTTCTTTGATGAGGAGACTATGTCTGTTCACCTTAAGGAGGGATGCCCTCCTAAAGCTAAGAAAGGCAAGCCAGGTAAGTGGGTCTTACAGGATATTGGCTCTGAACCTCTTAGCAGAGAGGAGATTGAGAGACTTATTGCCAACGTCATGGAGAAGGTTGAAGCTGGAGAGGGGTTTGTTGAAATCCAACGGGAGGGCTCGACTATCGTACAACTGGGAGGTTATAGGATTATCGTAACACGCCCTCCATTTTCTGATGGCTTAGAAGTCACGATTGCTAAGCCTATAGCCAAGCTGAGCTTAGAGGACTACAACCTTCCTCCAAAGCTAATAGCGAGGCTTGAAGAGCGTGCTGAGGGAATTTTAATTGCTGGAGCGCCAGGTATGGGTAAGACAACGTTTGCGCAAGCTTTAGCTGAGTTTTACTTAAGAAAGGGTAAGATCGTTAAGACAATTGAGGCGCCAAGAGGACTGCAGCTTCCACCTGATGCCACTCAATATGCTAAAACGAGGTCTAACTCGGAGGAGCTTCACGACGTGCTCTTGTTAAGTAGACCTGACTACACGATTTTTGATGAGATGAGGGATACTGAGGACTTCAAGATATTCTCAGACTTGAGGTTAGCTGGCGTGGGCATGGTAGGTGTAGTCCACGCGACAACGCCAATAGACGCCATTCAGCGCTTCATAGGTAGGATAGAGCTTGGAGTAATACCATCAATTATAGACACAGTGATCTTCATACAGAACGGCGAGGTAGCGAAGGTGTACGAGCTTGAAACTGGCGTAAAGGTACCTCACGGCTTAACAGAGGCTGATTTAACGAGGCCAGTTGTCATAGTCAAAGACTTCTTAACAGGCGAGCCTGAGTATGAGATTTACGTTTTCGGGGAAAGGACGTTCGTCGTCCCGCTTAAGCCTAAGGTTACGCCTAGAATGGCTATGGCTAAGCATCTTATTGAGAAAACCCTTAGCAGATATATGTCTCCTGAAGAATATGACTTGCAGTTTACGCGTGATGGAGCTTTAGTACATGTTCCCCCTGAAAGGCTTCCAATAGTTTTGAAGAAGTGTAGGAAAAAGCTTGAAAGAGTTGAACAGCGGATCGGCATGAAAGTTGAGATTAAGCCAAAGCTATAGAGCTTATGGTTCGAGAAAGCATTGTAAGAAAAGCTGCTGCTAAAGTTCTTTCGCCTGAAGAAGCCAAGTTAATGCTCAAAGGCGTTGACGTGATAGGCGACATAGCTATCATAAAGGTACCAGATGTATTATTAGGCAAGTCAAAGGTTATAGCGGAGGCCATATTAAGGGAGATGCATAACGTTAAAGCCGTCTTTCGACAAGTGAGCCCAGCTCAGAGCATAACCAGGGTTAGAGGCATAGAGTGGCTTGCCGGCGAAAAAAGGACGGAGACCTACCATAGGGAACATGGCTGTATCTTTAAGGTCGACATAGCTAAGGTGTATTTCTCGCCAAGGCTTTTATATGAGAGAGAGCGCATTGCCAAGATTGTTGAAGAAAGCTGTAAGAGTAGATATGAGCTCGTCTTAAACATGTTCGCTGGCGTTGGCTGCTTCTCAATAATATTGGCTAAGAAAACAGATAAAGCGATTGTCTACTCAGTCGACATAAACCCATATGCTTTTGACTACATGGTTGAAAACGTTAAGCTTAACAAGCTTGAAGGAAAGGTCATACCAATTTTAGGGGATTCGAAGAACGTAGCTCTTTCAATGCCAAACAAATTCACTAGAGTTTTAATGCCGCTGCCTGAACTGGCCTACGACTACTTAAGCTATGCTTTAATAGCTTTGAGAAGACGAGGGTGGATACACTACTACGATCACATATACGCTTCTAAGGATTTAGAAGCTTTACAGAAGGCTGAGGAGAAGGTAGCTACAAAGCTCCAAGAGCTTGGCGTATCTTATGAAGTACGGTCTAAAAGAGTTGTTAGAAGCGTAGGACCGAAAATTAGCCAAGTGGTTTTAGACATTTACGTGGAGAAGCCTTAGCCGTGAAGACGCTTACCAATGCTTAACATAGGGGCTTTTTCGAACGCGGGGATGCCACATGCATCAGCTCTACACTGTTTACAAAGCCTAAACTGTGGAATGTATTTTTCAGCTTCATCTCTAGCTTTTCTAAGCTCCTCGCACGTAGGGGGTCTCAAGTCTTTAAACTTGTGCAAGGGTATTAACGGGATGATGTTCATCATAACTGCCCCTCTACTAGCAGCTTCTTTAGCAACTTTCGTGACCTCTTTATCGTTTATGCTAGGTATTAACACGAAGTTAACCCTAACTACGAGACCAACGCGATAAGCTTCTTCAATGCCTTTAAGCTGATTTTCAATTAAGACCTTTGCTCCATCAACACCCCTCAAGATTCTGCCCCTGTGAAAAACCCATTCATATATCATAGCTCCTACATGTTCGTCAATGGCATTTACAGTTACTGTTACAGCTTTTACACCTAAATCTGCTAGTAAGCTCGCCTTATCAGGAAGTAGTAAGCCATTAGTCGCAATGCACTTTATTAAGTTTGGAAACTTCTCATTGATTTGCTTAAGTAGTTGAAAAGTCGCTTCATTTGCTAAAGGCTCGCCAGGACCAGCTATGCCTACAACCTTAAGTTTATTTTTATAAAGTTTAACAGCTTGCTCAACTCTTTTAACTGCATCTTCAACAGCTAACAATCTGGATGCTACACCAGGTCGATACTCACATTTGTTTATAGACCTTATGCAATAGTTACATTGGATATTACATCTAGGAGCAACAGGTAAATGTATTCTAGCATAGGTAAAGTGAGCTTTATCCCCATAGCAGGGATGTACGCTAGTTAAATGTGCGAAACGCTTTGCAAACATATACTAACACGTCCTCAACGCTTCCCCGCCAAGTATTCTTGCAACATTAATAAAGCTTATGTCTAGTGTGATGGCTATAGGCTATTTCAAAAAGCTTAGCCGAATCAAAGCCCTAGTTTAGTTAATTAAGACTTTGCTTAAACCGCAGGTTATTTAAGTAAGTGGGAACAACACCCTAGGCGAGGTGCGAATTTTATGGTTAAAGTGACTGTCGACCACGCGAAATGCAATGGAGATGAAATCTGCGTAAGCGTATGCCCATCTGGAGTCTTTGAAATGAAAGAGTTACCGGAGTATCCAGGGCAGAAGAAAGCTGTCGTTGTGAACAACGACGCATGCATAATGTGCATGGCTTGCGTCTCACAGTGCCCAACGCAAGCAATAACGGTTACGGAGTAGAAGCGAGAAGCGCCATTTTTGAAAACTCACCTTTTTTTATTGATGAGAAAGTTTAAAGTGTTTAAATCTAGCTTCTTGGACAGTGCATAAAGATTATTAACTGCAAATTCTAAACTGATAAGACTTAAAGCTTCAAAACGTTGCGGTGAGGTCTTTGGCTGAAAATTATGTAAAGAAGGAGGAGCTGCTTAAAGCTATTAAAAGTGAAGCTGTTGACTACCCTGACTACGAAGTTGTGGATGTTAAGGAGCCCAAGTTGTATAAGGAGATATTTCCATGGGATCTCCCGCCAAAAGCTGTCTGGGATGGAATTGTCGTGCCAATGGAAATACCAGATGAAATCTGGATTTCAGATACTACGTTTAGAGATGGCCAGCAAGCTATGGAACAACCTTATACTGTTGAGCAGATCATCAAGATCTATGGCTTTCTAAATAAGATTAGCGGACCTAATCGTAAGATAAACTTCACGGAATGCTTCCTATACACTAGCAGGGATAAGGAGGCTGTTGAAAGGTTAAAGCAGCTCGGCTATAATAACCCTAGGATAACTGGTTGGATTAGAGCTAGCAAGGAAGATCTTAAAGCTGTTAAAGAAGCTAAACTTGAAGAAACTGGCATGTTAACTTCCATTAGCGATTACCACATATTCTACAAGTTTAAGGGATTAAGCAGAAGCCAGGTTATCGAGAAGTATCTTGAAGTTGTCGAAGAGGGGCTTAAAGCTGGCATAGCCATGAGAGCTCACGTCGAGGATTGCACTAGAGCAGATGTGCTCGGCGTCGTTGTGCCATTTGCTAGAAAGCTCATGAAGCTAGCTGAAAAATATGACTTGCCAGTTAAGATAAGGGTGCCAGATACGCTGGGCGTCGGGTTACCCTGGCCCACGGCAGCTCTGCCTAGGAGTATCCCGAAGATTATGTGGGTATTACGCCACTTAGCAGGTGTGCCTAGCAAGTGGCTTGAGTTTCACGGACATAACGACTTACACTTTGGCGTAGTCAACGCTACAGCTGCTTGGCTTTACGGAGCTGCTTCGAATAGCACAACATTGTTCGGCATAGGGGAGAGAGCAGGTAATGTGCCTCTTGAAGCCATGGTCTTCATATACGCATCTATTAAGGGAGGCTTTGACGGCATGGATACTAAGGCGATAACGGAGGCTGCTAAATATTATGAAAGGGAGCTTAGGTATAAGATACCTCCCTATTATCCAATAGTAGGCAAAAACTTTAACATAACAAGAGCTGGTATACACGCTGATGGCACTTTAAAGAACGTCGAAATGTACTTACCATTCGACACCGAGAAGCTTCTCGGAGTACCTCCTGGAGTCGGCATAACTCCATACTCTGGGATAGCTGGTGTCGCGTTTTGGGTAAACTACTACTTCAGCTTGAAGGGCAGTGAACGCGTAGATAAGACGACTCCTGGCGTAGCTAAGATCTTCGAGGAAGTTTCGAAGAAGTTTGAGGAAGGAAGCCTCTCGATAAGTGACGAGGAGATGTTAGAGCTAGTTAAGAAGCATCTGCCTGAGATTTGGGAGAAATACGGTGGTAGAGCGCCTCTACGCTAGCCTCCCTCCATTGGCGGCGAGATCACGATGTTATCTTCATTGCCCAGCTTTACGTCATCAGTTATGGCAACTCTTGAGTTAATCATCACGAAAGCTCTATTCTTAGATGAAAAGTCTAAGAATTCCTTAAGCTGGGAGCCATACCTTGATATTAAATGAGCAAATAGGTCTTTTAACGTTGAGCCTTCACTAAGCTCTACTTCTGTATTCTTCGTCTTAGCTATTGTAGCTAAATCTCCTAAGAAAGTGACTTTGACTTTCATCATAACCCTATCACGTTATAAAGATAATAGAGCTGTGGGTAAAAATCTTGCGGAAAATAAAGGGGGAGTTTAAGAGAGTTTTACTTGGGGAGTTTGCCTAGCTTCTCTAGCTCGTCGGCTACGTCCTTGAGACCAAGCTGCTCTAGCTTGGCGCGCGTTGGCCAGCCTGTTGCTAAGTCCCAGCCCCTAGCTTTGTAGTATTCGTCAAGTAGCTTGTTTTCAAGCTCTCTTGTCCAGTGGCAACCCTTAGCTGGACCGTCTGGTATTGGCTCCATAATTCTGTCTGGGAAGTGCTCATCAGCTCTCGTTAAGCCTTCTCTTACGTTGAAAGCTCTCTCAAGGTTCCATACACGCTCTCCTACTACCATGAAGGTGTCAACTGTGCTGAACTCTTCCCAGCCCGTGGCTGCTGCGAATATCTGTGCTAGCAGCTTGGGGTCGTGCCATTCGCTTCTGAAGGCGAAGGTACACCATATTACAGTCTCCATGTAGGCTAGCCTGTTCTGGTTGAAAGCTGTTAGCTCGCCCTTGCCGTCGAAGGTTCTTGGGTCAACTGCCCAAGGTCTCTGGAATACTTCTTGTGTGCCATAGCCTATTGAGTGGACTGGACCTATTGTATTAGTTAAGTACTGGAAGCCGTGAGCAACAGTAGCTCTCGGCTCATAGCCTGGCATCTCCATGTTCTTAACGACCATCGCATACTTCTCAGCTCCCTTGCCGATCTTCTTAGCTGCTCTAGCAGCACCTTCAGCTAATATATCGCCTATGCCCTCTCTATAGGCGATCTTCTTTAATAGCTCAAAGACTGCTGGCATGTTGCCCCATTTGAGGTCTAAGCCATCTAAGTCTTCCTTCTTTAAGATGCCCTTCTCATAAAGCTCCATGGTGAAGGCAACTACGTTACCAGTTGAAATCGTGTCAATGCCGTACTGGTCACATAACTGGTTTGCTTTGATTATCGCGGCGAAGTCGTCGTTGTCGATCATGTCTCCGAATGCCCACTGAGTCTCATATTCAGGTCCTTCGCACCAAGCTCCTGCGTATGGACCTTCCTTGACGGCTACGTACTTCCAGCAGCTGATTATGCAGTGTCCACAGCCTGCATGCCTAACGGTGTACTTAATTCTCTCTTCATCGATTTTCTCGTGCTTGGGGTTGTACGATGACTGGAAGTTCTTATATGGGCAGTCTCCAAGCTTGTTAACCATTCCGTGAATGTTTGTCGTGCCAAGCTGTTGCATCCTCTTAGTGCCGTGAGAAGCTGCTAACTGCTTAATCTGCTCTCTTGAAAGCTCCCTAACTTTTTCAGGGTTGGCCATTGTGAGCTCTCCAGTACCTCTTATGGCTACTGCCTTGAGGTTTTTCGAAGCCATTACAGCGCCGTGACCGCCTCTGCCGAAGCTCCTCGTGCCAGATTGTACGGTAGCATATCTTACTAGTTTTTCAGCTGCTGGACCGATAACTGCGTATTCGAAGCCTGGTCCAGTAATCTCCTGCATGACTATCTGCGTTAAGTCGGTCGTGCACCCCCATAGCTTAGTCGCGTCACCAAATGACACGTGGCCGTCGTCAATTATCACGTACGTGGGCTTTTCAGCCTTGCCTTCCCAGATGATCATGTCGTAGCCAGCTTTCTTCATCATTACTCCAAAGTAGCTTACACACCTGTTCCTGCAATAGCCGTAGGTCAGCGGGCTTTTTGTTACACCAACCCAGTTGGTGTAAGCTGTCTGTATTGGAAGCCCCGTTAATGGACCTGTGCCCCAAACCATCTTATTCTCGGGGCTAAACGGATCGACGCCTGGAGGCGTTTCTTTCCATAAGTACCAGGCAGCTAGACCTCGGCCTCCGACAAACCTCTTGTAGAGCTCCATTGGGATTGTCTCTTCTTTAGCTGTTTTGTCGGTTAAGTTTATCCTTAGAAGTTTACCTGTTATGGCATGCGGCACAAAAATCACCCGAAGGTGTTTTGTAGCCAACCTCTATATATGGATTACCTAAAATTGTGAAAAACAGGTTCACAACATTTATTAAAAGCTTTGAGGATGTGATGTTAAATTTTAACCCCTTTTCTATGGTTGAGCTGAGAAAGTTTAACCTCGTAAACTCATCGGCTAAATTAGCTCAGGAGGTATCTTATCTGGGCAATAGGATACTCTTGGAGATATCCCTGCTCTCGCAAGCCTCTTTTGCACATGAGGATATAAAAAGACGTATTCTTCCTCAAATTCGGAGATCAAATTTGGCGATATTTCACGTAGCTTTTCAATAAGCTCTTTGACGCCTTCTTTAGAGCTAAAGGATAACATGACTGCTGGATGGCAGCTTACTCCAGCGTTAAGTAGGTTTTCAAGTGCTTTAAGCTGAAGTTCAAAAGACTCGGGTTTAGCTCCTGTTAGCTTTGAAAACTCCTCTGGTGTCGTGCCCTTGATAGAGACTCTTACGTGGACTTTTGAAAACTTTGAAAGGGCTTGTGCATAGGACTTATCGTATCCTATTAAAATGCCGTTAGTCTCCAATATGAACAGGTAGCCTGCTTGCTCAACTAACTCAATGAGTTCGAGCAAGTGTTCTTTCCCTATTGTGGGCTCATTGCCGCTAACCCTCACTTGGCTGTAACTTCTCCTTCTAGCCACGTTGTCTAATGCGTTGAAGATTTGCTGCGGCGAGTAAAACCTCCCTACAGATGGGTTATCCCTTGGTTCACCACTCCAGCAGAAGACACATCTAAGATTACAACCGGTGCAGTCAGCTGTAGCTATGCCTCCATACCATTTTCCGCCACGAGCTACCCTATAATACCTCCTCAGCTTACCATTGACAACCAGCGGCTTGATTTTCTCGGTCAGCTCAATTGGGTCGTACAAGATTTTTCACACTTCAAAAGGCTAAACGCTTAACCTTGATATTAAGCTGAGCGGGGGTGGTCATTGAAAGCCCTTAATCATCCCAGCTTGGTCATACCTTTCGAGTCTAATCATTCCACTTAAACGTTTGCTAGCTTCCAGTTTTAAAGTTTAAGCTCATAAGGGTATTATCGCTAAGCCCATCGTGGACTTGGTTATGAAGTTTACACCAAGTAGAACTAGTATCGCACCTAGCAACGCTAGAATTAAGTTGTAAGTCTTTGAGCTCACAAGCCTCTCGCTTTTATGTACAGCAGCCGCTGTAAACGTAAGCCAAGCGTAGTCTATCCACACATGGAAAATGTACATCAATAAAATGCCTGTAAAAGCTGCTAAGGCGAGAGCTTCAGCTACTAACGTTAAGCCTATGGTAGCCCACCATAGCAAGAAAAATGGGTTAAACATGCTTAAGGCAAAGCCTATGAAAAATGGGTTTAAGTACTTCGATGTTCTGCGCTTAATAGCCTCGCTATTTACCTTAGCTCCTCGCCTAACCACCTTGTAGCTTTCGTAAATTTGTAGAAAACCTAAAGCTATTATCGTTAAACCTCCCATTACTCCCAAGGACATCTGGACTTGACTTGAGCCTAAGATATTACTTAGCCCATATGCCATCAAAACCACTAAGGGAAACTCGGCTATTGTGTGCCCTATTGAAACCTTAAAACCAGCTTTTCCGCCGCCTTTCATGCCCACCATTATCGTAGCGAAGAAAAGCGGCCCTGGCGCCAAAGCTCCTGAAGCTGATATCAACACTACAGTTACGAAAAACTCTGCAAGCCCCATATTCTTCGCCAGCTTTAGGTTTAAGCCTTAGAGGTGATGAAAAGCTGCTGAAAAAGCTTACTCGAACACCACTTCTTTAACAGCTTTTTCCTGTAACTTCTCCTCCAACACTGTCGATATAGCAATTAGCGCGGCTGCAGCTGCGTAATCTGTTGATATGGTGACGCCGGGACATATGTCGACTACTAGGTTCGCAAATCTGTAAACTCCTGTCGGTATTCCCTCTCTAGAGCCAATTAACACGTTTACTCTTTCGTGTTTGCTGAAGAAGATGTCAGCTATTCGATCTGAAACTGAAGTTATCGGATCTCCTTCAGGTTCAAGTACTATTATGGGCTCACCACGCCTTTCTCTTACAAGCTGGTATAGGTCTTGTACGTAGACTTCGGCTTTCTGAGGTTTCCTAGCATAACTTCTTTTTTGAATTTCGTATCTAGACCTTATCCCCTCAAAGACTCCTGATAAGAAGGCGTTGAGCTGCTCCGCATCGACTTTTGAGATAAAAGCTATTATGAGCTCCTTTACCTCAAAGGTCTGCACTTCTCTACCTATTCTAACCCCCATTGTCTTAGCTGCGTCTAATGGACCTAGATATGGCATTTGGACTACAGCTATCTTGTTTAAATAGGGTAGGACTGGGTATTTGCCAGGCTTTTCTTTTCTCCAAAGCTCCTCTTCTTTAATTACGCCTACTAACGCGATGTCCTTAACAATCTCGATAGCTATGACTTTGTTAGGATACTCAAGATCAACGGGGTTGTTTAACGCCTCCTTTATTGCAGCGCCCGCTTTCACGTTGACATCCACGCTCGTATAGGGCTGCGCACCTCTCCTAACGGTTCTGACAGCAAACGTGTCTCCTGGAGACAAGTTGTTTTTAGCTACTTCTAGCGCGGCCTGCACGATGTCCTCGAGCTTTGAGCTTACGCACTTCTCAGCTAAGATGATGCGCTCAGCTTCCGGTACGTTAGCTTTAACCTTCTCAGCTAGTACACGCTTATCTTTTGAACCTTTAACTAACACTATGCCCTTAAAGCCATGTGGCTTCGCTATGGCTACTACACCTTCCTCTAGCTCTTCAATATGGGCTGCTGCTACGTTCTCCATGTCCAGTGGCGTCTTAACTAGCAAGTCGAAGTCGCAGCCCAACTTTAAGACCTCTTATGCACGAAAAAGGTATAGCTGGTTTTTAGAGATAATTGCTTTGCTCGGTGAGGTCCGTTGAGAGTTGAAGTTCGCGCCGAGAAATACGATTTAGATTTGACTCTTCCCCCATCATTTGTCTCAAGCTTATATGTTAGGGTTGGTCCAAGGCATTGGATTAAGAAATTTGGCTTTTTAAAAGGTTTAAGGCTCATGCAAGCTAATAGCTTGTTGATAGCTGAAGTAGATGGACATGTCAACGAGGAGGTTTTTAAGGAGGAGGTTTTGCTTGAAAGTGGCTTATGGTATTATCCAGATGTCAGCTTAGTCAAAAACGGTAAGATTAAGAAGGTTGTTGATAGGCTCTATGAAGCTTATGGAGGGGCTAGACTATCGATATCTCCTAGAGACTTCAACTACATCTTAACTTCAGTTGTCTTGTCTAAGAGGACTAGCTACGGGAGGTTTGTCTTAATGTGGTGTAGCCGTATTTTTGAGAAGCTTGATGGTGACTTAGAGGAGATTGCCCACTCAGATTTAAGGTTTGCCGGGACAAGTTATCAGCTTGACCAGCTTAAGCTAACTTTAAGAGACTTCTTAAGTAGGGGGCTCGATAAGCAAGTTGCTAAATTAAGTCCTTCAGCGCTCAGAAGAGAGCTTTTAAGGTGTTGGGGTATCGGCCCAAAAGTAGCTGATGCACTTATCTTATTTACCTTCAGGTCTCCTAAGACAATACCGTGCGACACGCATCTTAAGACTATGGTGAAGAGGCTCGGCTTATATGAAGAGTTTGTCGAGCCTGTAAAACAGCTATGTATCAAATACGCGTGCAATAGCGCTGAAGCTGACGAACTGGGCTTAGATGTTTGCCCAAACTCATCTAGGTGTTTAAGGGCTTTGCTCATAAGAGATCTTGGAGACTTAGCAGGCTGGTTTCAGACAGTATGTTATATTCACGGTGGAAGCTATTGTAAACCATCAAAGCCGAGCTGCGAAAAATGCCTGTTAAGCGACTTATGCCGTTATAGAAGTTGAAGCTTTTCGTCGGGTGATAGGCAGTAGAAGTGCCGTCGCTAAAAGCGAGGATATTGTACCGAAGATGAAAACAGCCCACCCCCCAAAGGCTGAGTATAGAAAGCCTGCTAAGATGTTCGACGGCAGGATTGCTGCTCCGACCATTGTGTTGTAAAGCCCATATGCTGAGTTCTTATACCTTGGGTCTACGAGTGAGGGTATTATTGCTCTCTGCGTGGTCTCGATAAAGCCTTTGTGTAAGCCATATACTGCTAATGCTAGGAAAACCATTAAAGCTGGTAGCTTAAGGGAGAGCATTAGGTAGCATAGCGTTAGGGTTAGATAGCTTATCGCGACAGCTTTAACTCCCCCAACCCTGTCGAATAGCTCCCCTGCTGGTATGCCTGAAGCTACGTGAAAGGCTTGAATTAATGCATAGAGCAAGACTGTCGTAGACGGATCTAAGCCAGCTAATTCAGATGCTCTGTAGATTACGAATATGAAGCTGAAGGAGGCAAGCGAATAAGCTGCTACGGAAGCCATGTAGTAAGCAAAGGAGCCTTTAAATAGCTTTGAAAAGCCTTTTACGAAACGCTCCCTTGAAAGCTTAGCGCTCATAGGAGGTTCTTTGACAAATAAAGCTATGACTAAAACCGCCAATCCCCCCGGGATAGCTATTGAGAAGAAGACGCCAGAATATCCTAGAAAGGGAAGCAGCGCAAACGCCACTAATGGGCCAATTACGGCACCAAGCTGGTCTAATGTCCTATGGACGCCGAACGCCCTACCAACTTTCCCTTCAACTGAGGCATCAGCTATCATGGAGTCTCTTGGAGGGGTCCTAATGCCCTTACCTACCCTATCTAAGACCCTTATCGTTAAGACGGAATCCCAAGTGTAGGCAAGGCCCATTAGCGGCTTAACAGCATTTGAAAGAGCATATCCAGCTGTTGTAATCAGCTTCCTCTTCCCCTTGATGTCAGCTAACGCGCCTGAGAAAAGCCTTAGAAAAGCTGTTGCCGACTCAGCTATGCCCTCGATAACTCCTACAAGCTCAGGAGCTATTTTTAAGACCATGAGGAGATACGCTGGGAGAAGCGCTAACATAGCTTCTGTGCTGACATCTGTTAAGAAGCTCGTTATTCCAAGGTATAGAACTGTAGAAGTTATCCCTATAACGAGCTTACCCAGCTTAAACACCTCTAAGGCTAGCTATCCACAAGAGTTAAGGCTCAGATTAAAATGGATTTTTAAGGAGGATGAAGCTTTGAGGATCAAGGGGCTCATCATTGATTTAGATGGCTGCGTCTACGTCGGCAATAAAGTGGTTGAAGGAGTTCCAGAAGCTTTAGAAGAGCTTGCTAAGCGTGGCATAAAGCTGCTTTACTTAACTAACAACTCATCTAAGACGGCATATGAGTACTCTAAGAAGCTTAAGGATATGGGAATTAAGGCTGAAACCAATGACATCCTCACGTCAGCTGAAGCTACCGCATGTTATATAGCTGAGAGATACGGAGCTCGTGGGAAAAAGGTGTTCTTAATAGGTTCAGAGGCGTTTAAAGCCGAGCTTGAAAAGAGGGGGCTAGCAGTAGTAGACAGCTTAGATGTCGACTTCGTGGTTTTAGGTGTCGACTTCAGCTTTAACTACGATAAGTTGACAAAAGCTTGCAGAGCTATTCTTAGAGGAGCTAAGTTTATTGCGAGCAACCTCGATGCCACAATACCTTCTGAAGAAGGCATTTTACCTGGCGCTGGCTCTTTAGCAAGCGCTGTAACCAAAGCTACCGGAGTTAAGCCTATAGTGGTGGGTAAGCCTTCTAAGCGGATTATACTCGAAGCTCTAAGGAGGTTGGGCGTCGGCAAAGAGGAAGTAGCTATTGTAGGCGATCGCATTGAAACTGATATTAAGGCAGGTAAGAGCACGGACATATACACGATCTTGGTCTTAACAGGCGTTACCAGCTTAGAGAAGTTGCTTGAAGTCGATGAAAAGCTTCGACCAGACTTAGTCATAGATAGTTTAGCAGACATTGTTAAGGCTTTAGAACATCTAAGTTAAAGCTAACTTGAAATTACGACAGCTGTCTCTGTTGAAAGAACCCCTGATATAGCGCGTATAGATCTCGTTACTATTCTCCCAAGATCGGCTATAGATTCAGCTTCGACATACGCTATTATATCGTATCTGCCAGTTACAGGACTTGCTTGTTTAACTCCTTGGATTTTGACAAGCTGTTCTAAAATCTCATCTGTCTTCCCTGGAGTCACCTGAATTAACACGTAGGCTTTTACAGTCAAAGCATACACCCTTTAACTCTCTTACCTTTCTCAATATTTAAGCCTCGTATTTTCATAGAAAGCTTTTTAGCTTACGCCTTTGCTTCAATGTGAAGAGCTGTTATGAAGCTGGACGTATGGCTTCGAGAAATTAGAGCTAACTTCCTCTTGTTGTCAGCAGTTTTAGTTCCTCTCGGCACCAGCATAGCGGTATACGAAGGGTTTTTCAATTTTCTACACTTCGTCCTAGCTTTCGTCGGGCTTGTGATCCTCCACATAAGCGTTAACGTGCTCAATGAATACTATGACTATAAAAGCGGGCTTGACTTCAACACCATCGCAACGCCCTTTAGTGGCGGTAGCAAGGTCTTGGTGATGGGCCTTATTAAGCCTGAATCAGCTTATAGGCTTGGCGTAGTGTGCCTAGCTTTTGGTACCGCTATCGGCATCTACTTTTTATATGCTGTAGGGTGGCTCCTTCTACCTATCTTAATTTTGGGCTTCATAGCCGTATACTTCTATACTACTAAGCTAGCTAGGGCGATGCTTGGCGAGGTCTTTGCCGGGCTTGGGTTAGGTGCTTTACCTATTCTGGGAGCCTACTTTGTGCAAACAGGGTTTTACTCTACGCTAGCTTTAGCTACCTCCTTGATACCTGGCATACTGACGCATAACCTGCTATTGCTTAACGAGTTCCCAGACGTGGAGGCTGATGCTAAAGCCGGCAGGAGAAACTTTGTCATAGCTTTAGGTAGGAGGAAGGCTGCCAAACTCTACTCTGCTTTAACGCTTTTCGCTTATGCATGGTTAGCGTTTACAATGGTTGTCCGCATCGTGCCTGTAACCTGCTTGGTAGCCTTCCTAACGTTGCCACACGCCTTGAAAGCCGTTAAGACCGCTTTAGCCCATCATGATGACCTTCAAGGGCTTATGCCTGCACTAGCTTCAAACGTTATCGTAACGTTAGCTACGCCTGCGCTGTTAGCTCTTGGGTTTATGCTAGCCTTAGTTTAAAAGAACTTAGCTAGCTTGACTTCTAAGGCTTTTTCAACAGCAGCTTTAGCCAAATCCCATATATTTTTCCTTTCGAGAGCTGATGTTAGCACAACTTCGCAGCCAGCTACCATGTGCTTAAGTGAGTTGATTTTCTCCTCAAGACCTTGTTTGACAAGGTCTACTTTATTAGCTGCTACGACAACGCGGTTTTTGTTTACGCCCAGTTCCTTTAAGATGTCCATGCAAGTTTTGGTTCTAAGCCGCATCACGTGTTCTTCATCTGAAATGTCGATGACGAGTATTACCGCGTCTGAAAACCTTATGTCATCTAACGTCAACCTGAAGGCGTGAATTACCTCGGGGTCTAAGCCCATTGCAAAGCCAATTGTATCTACTATCAAAAAAGGTGACTCCTTGTTAACAGCGTGATATTTGCTTGAGAGCGTTGTGAAGGGTCTACCCAATACTGGACGGTTGAGCCTTGTTAACGCGTTAAAAATGCTTGTTTTACCAGCTCCATAATAACCTGCTAACGCTATTATGGGTATTCCGAGCTCTTTTCTCTTTTGAAGCTGTGCAAGCCTAACTTGCCTAGCTTTTTCAAGCTCTTCTTCGAGCTGCTTAATACGCCTCCTTATCTGACCTATGACGCTGTGATATGCGTATTCGCCGAGGCCTTTCGGGCCAGGTCTGTCTCTTATGTACCTTATAGCTGCCTTGAGCTTTTCATATGGATAGCTTTTAATTAACTTTGCCAGCTCAATTTGCATTTTAGATAGCTTATCTGAAGCGTTTAAATCGAAGACTTCCAATGTGAGCTCATACCTGTCAATTACCTTTACCTTAAGCGCTTTCTCAAGGTTTAATTTCTGCGCGCTGGTCATGGTGTTGTAAACTATAAAGGCTTGAGCATTAAGCTCCTCAATCCTCTTCTTAATTTCCTCAACTTTGCCCTTGCCGAATACGTAGTTTACCGTCTCCTTGCGTAGGAACTGGACAATTGTTTCAACAGGTTCGTATCCAGCTGCTTTAGCAATACCAGCTAGGTCAGCTAGCTGAGCTTTGTAGACTGTATGGTCGTGTGGGTCTGTCTTAACGTAGCCTAGTATTGCTCTCAATCCAAGTCGTGAAAGAAGGTGTTAAAGGTCTATAAAAACGTTAGCCTTAGTTAAAGCTTATGCGATAAGCCTACGATGTCTTTGACGCTTGAAAAGCCGTTAAGCTTTAAGTATTCTTTTAAACCTAGGCAAACTTCCTTGAATATCTTTAACCCTTTAACAGCTATAGCTGAGCCTATCTGGACAGCCGAAGCTCCAGCTAATATAAGCTCAACAGCCGTCTTCCAGTCTTCAACACCCCCAACGCCTATCAATGGTACCGAAACTGCCTCATAGATGTCATAAATACATCTTACAGCTATGTGGTGGACAGCCGGTCCTGACAAACCCCCATACTTAGCTGATAGGATGGGTTTTTTAGAGTAGATGTCGATAGCCATCGCCTTAACAGTGTTTATAGCGACTATGGCGTCTGCGCCAGCTTTTTCAGCTTTACAAGCCGCTTCAACAATCTTATCTGATAATCCCAGCTTAACGTACACTGGTATTTTAAGAAAACTTTTAACTTCCTTGACTACATCGTAGACAGCTTCCGGATCAGCTCCGATATCTAAGCCCATTTTCGCTACGTGTGGGCATGAAAGGTTTAACTCAACAGCGTGTGCCCCCCGTTTCTCAGCATATGCAGCTATTTCCCTAAATTCGCTTGACGAACTCCCAGCGATGCTGACGATTATTGGAGCTCCGCATTTAAGAGCCTCTGGTAGCTCATGATCTAAGAAGTTCTTATAGCCTGGATTTGGCAAACCCATCGCGTTAATGAAGCCTTCCTTCACAGCTATCAAACATGGCGTTGAGTAGCCTTCCCTTGGAGCTATCGTTAAGCTCTTAGTTACAGCTGCGCCAGCCCCTCCTTCCTCAACAACTCTCCTAATCATTGAGCCACTTGAGCCGAGAATCCCTGACGCGAGCATCGTAGGGTTTTCCATGCGTAATCCTGGTAGATTAGTTGTAAGACTTGACGTTAGCTCCACCTCCACTGACTTTAACTTCTCCACGCTCCATTACGACAGAGCCTCTAACTATTGTAGCTATAGCTTTGCCCTTTACGTGAAAGCCGTCGAAGGGGCTGTATTTTGCCTTGCTTTCAAACTCACTTGAGCATATAGCCCACTCTTCACTTAAATCTACTATCGTCACGTTGCCAACGAAGCCTTCAGCGAGGAAACCGTGCTTTCTTAGCTTTAGTATCTTGGACGGATTAACTGCGAGCAAGTGAACTAGCTGATCTAGGCTTAAAACTCCTTTAGACACTAAGGTAGTCATCAAGGGCAGCGTGGTTTCAAGTCCAGGAAAACCTCCTGGAGGCTTTGAGCTCAGCTTCTCGTCTAACGTGTGGGGGGCATGGTCAGATGACACTGCGTCAATGACTTGCTCAGCTAAAGCTTTTAACACCATTTCGCGATCCTGCTTAGATCTCAACGGCGGGTAAACCCTGGCTATTGGCCCTAGCTTCGCATAGTCCTCGTCACTTAGCAATAGGTAGTGAGGACACGTATCGGCGGTTATTGATGTGCTAAGTTGCTTAGCTTCTTTCACTGCTTGAACCCCTTGAGCAGAGGATAGGTGTGTTATATGAAGGTGAAAGCTGTAGCTCCTTGAAAGAAAAGCGAAATCTCTTATCGCAGACTCTTCTGCGCTTGGAGGTCTAACCTCGTTTTCAAAGAGTCTGGGGTTTTCAGCGTGTACCAGTACGGGCATGCTATTTAGACTGGCGTATTTGATCGTCTTCAGCGTCAAGTCTTTGAGGGGGCTATAGTAGTCTTCATGAGAATATACCTTAAAGCCTAGTACCAGCTTTTTGACGGTGTCGTTGAGCTCATTTGAAACGCCGTAGTAGAGCCCATAGTCTACAACTGCCTTGCTCCTTGCTACACGATCTCTTTCAATCAAGCTATTTACCGTGTTGACTGGGGGCTTAGTGTTGGGCATGTCAGCTACTACCGTAAAGCCTCCTTTAGCGGCTGCTCTTGTCCCTGTTTGGAAGTCTTCTTTATAGCTTAGCTGAAAATCGCGCATGTGAACGTGCATGTCTATTAAGC
>Ga0180301_10000510_pt1 | contig 29950 bp, 29 predicted proteins | sample GuaBasSediGuay16_FD_121797 | JGI IMG/M metagenome (GOLD analysis project Ga0180301, IMG submission 121797) | Subseafloor sediment microbial communities from Guaymas Basin, Gulf of California, Mexico - Guay16, Core 4569-2, 12-15 cm | ecosystem: Environmental > Aquatic > Marine > Hydrothermal... | reverse complement strand
GTGAAGTTCAGACACTTCACTTCAATATAAGAAAGTCTCCCTTCGACAATATAGATGTACGCAAGGCATTCTCATACGCGGTATCGAGAAAAGAGGTTGCAGCATTTATGGGAGAGACACTTGCAGAACCTATCTATTCTCCTACCCTCGCTCCGCCGGCACCCGGTGCCCTGACCAGAGAGGAGGCTCTGAAAGCGGGGGTTGTTTACGAGGATAATGTAGAGAAGGCAAAGGAGCTCCTTACAAAGGCGGGTTATCCCAATGGATTCTCAACCGAGGTAATAATAAGCGAGCTTGCAACAAGCTATCTTAAACCCATGACCGCAATACAGGCACAGGTCAAAAAAGCGGGCATAGATATGAAGCTTAAGGTGGTGGATCATGCCTCTTTCCATACACTTATAAGAGAGGATGCAAGCCCACTCGTCTACTACGCCTGCTGGAGACCAAATGTGGATGTGTTTCTTACAAGGTTCTACCATTCCGATTCGGAGGTGGTAATGGGAAAAAAACCGGATACAAACTTCTCCCACTACGGAGCGGTTGATGCCGACGGAGATGGAAATGTAGATAACCTCGATAGCCTCATAGAGAAGGCTAGGTACGAGCTGGAACCAAGAGAGCAGAGTAATCTTTGGAAAGAGGCTCAGATAGAGTTACTTAAGGATGTGGTTTCTCTGCCCATTATCAGGCTTAAATATGTATTTCCCATGAGAACTTATGTTGATCTGGGGCATCCTCTGGAGTTTAGCTGGCAGACCTACTCTCCCCAGATAACCGAGAAAACAAGAATCCTCCCCCATTAAACGGGAGGATAGAACCAGGCTCGCTATTGAAGCCGTATGATTGTTTATGCCATAAAAAGGCTTCTCCAGAGTATTCCGATTGTTCTAATCGTAATTACTCTGGTATTTATAATAGTAAGAATTCTTCCCGGAGACCCTGCAGTTGCAGCACTCGGTGATTATGCAAGCAAAGAGGCGGTGGAGGCACTCCGGAACAGGATGGGGTTAAACGATCCTCTATGGCTTCAATACTTTAAGTTCTTGGGTTCTATTTTGAGGGGAGATCTGGGCAAATCTCTTATAACAGGCTATCCGGTAGCCACGCAGGTTGCCCAGGTGCTCCCCTATACAATCCAGCTCACATTGAGCGGAATATTTCTGGGCTATCTTTTTGGTATACCGCTGGGTATAGCGGCTTCGGTCCACCGTAATAAATTTATAGATTATTTTAACCGGGTATTTTCTTTGGTCGGACTCTCAATTCCCGCTTTTTACCTCGGTGTTCTCCTGATGCTGGTCTTTGCCATAAAGCTAAGACTCTTTCCCGTTGTCGGAGGAGGAGATATAACCAACTTAAGAGAAAATCTCCGTTATCTTTTTTTACCGGCCCTGACCCTTGGTCTTATCATGACCGCCTACATCACAAGAATGACCCGCTCTTCCCTTCTCAACGTCTTGAGGCAGGATTACATCAGAACCGCACGATCAAAAGGCTTGGTGGAAAGGCTGGTGCTGTACAAGCACGCCTTAAGAAACGCCCTTATCCCGATAATTGCACTGGGCGGGCTTTATATTATCGTGCTTATCGGCTCTTCCGTTATGGTTGAGATAGTGTTCTCCAGACCGGGGTTGGGTAAGCTCATGGTAGGGGCTATTAAGCAGAGAGACTACACCACTCTGCAGTCGGTTATGCTCATCTATGCACTGATAGTAGTTGTTGTAAATCTCATAACCGATTTAATTTACGGATTGATCGATCCTCGAATAAAATATCATTAGGATATAACGTGAGACAGCAAGACGAGCTCATAACTGCAGAAACATCCCAGACCATGAGATTGTGGATCACTTTTCGAAAGAATAAGACCGCCATGGCCGGGGGAGTGATTGCTATCATTATAATTCTTATAGCACTTTTTGCAAAATGGCTTGCTCCCTACGATCCCCTTATTCAAAACCCTTACAACAGGCTTACCGGATCGAGTAGTGAACACATTCTGGGAACGGACGATTTCGGCAGGGATGTTCTTTCCCGAATCATCTGGGGTAGTCGGGTATCTTTGGTTATCGGCATCTCATCGGTTCTCCTGGGGATGGTAGCAGGTACCACACTGGGAATGATAGCAGGATATTTCCGGGGTAAAATCGAAACGGTAATAATGAGAACCGTGGATGTGCTTATGTGTTTTCCCGATTTGATTCTGGCCATTGCTGTAACTGCATCGCTGGGTTCAAACCTCATCAATTTAATCATCACTATTGGGATTGTTATGACACCGAGGTTTGCAAGGCTATCTCACGGGAGTATGCTCTCACTCAAAGAAAATGAATTCGTGATTGCAGCACAGGCACTTGGTGCAAAGACGCCTCGTATTATTATACGACACATCTTCCCCAATCTTTTCGGAGAATTACTGGTTGCAGGCACTCTCTGGGTAGGTGTGGCAATAAGGCTAGAGGCTAACCTCGCCTTTATAGGACTTGGAGTTCAACCTCCTACTCCCACATGGGGCAACATGATTCGAGAAGGCATAAATGTACTCATAAATGCACCGTGGGTTTCTATTTTTTCCGGTTTAAGTATTCTAATAACAATACTTTCCTTCAATATGCTGGGAGATGGGATACGTGATATTACAGATCCCAGATTGCGAGGAGAATAGATAGCTAACCAGTCAAAAAAACTCCGGCCCTCGGAGGAGAGATTTGAATGATACTTTGCTGAATGTTAAAAACTTAAAGACCTATTTTTTTACCGATGAAGGGGTTGCCCGGGCGGTGGACGGGATGAGCCTTTCTGTAAGAAAAGGGGAGACCCTGGGAGTTATAGGAGAGTCGGGTTGTGGTAAGAGTGTAACCGCTCTTTCGATAATGCGTTTAATAGATTCTCCACCGGGAAAAATACTCGAGGGAGAGGTTATCTTCGGTGGAGAAGAGATGCTTAAAAAGAGCTCATCGGAGATGAGAAAAATTCGCGGAAAGGAGATCTCCATGATTTTTCAGGAACCGATGACCTCTTTAAATCCCGTGTATACGATAGGTAATCAGATAAGTGAAACGGTTTTATTTCATCAGAATGTTAACAAGAATGAAGCCAGAAAGATAGCAGTAGAAATGCTCAAGCTTGTGGGAATCCCCTTGCCCGAGAGGCGGGTTAATGAATATCCCCATCAGCTAAGCGGCGGAATGCGTCAAAGAGCCATGATTGCCATGGCCCTATCTTGCAAACCAAAATTACTCATTGCAGACGAACCTACCACCGCTCTGGATGTCACCATCCAGGCTCAAATTCTTGATCTGATAAAACGGATAAAGAAAGAGGTGGGGATGGCGGTAATGATTATCACACACGATCTTGGGGTAATTGCAGAGATGGCCGAGAACGTGGTGGTGGTGTATGGAGGAATGGCGGTAGAGTATGCCGATGTTAGAACGATTTTTAAAGAGCCGAAACATCCCTACACCATCGCCCTTTACAATTCCATCCCAAGATTAACAGACCAGAAAAAGAGGCGCCTTGAGGTAATTCCCGGTACAGTCCCTGATCCGATGCGGTTTCCAGCAGGGTGCAGATTCCATCCGAGGTGCAGGTTTGCACAGAAAGTATGTACCGCAGAGATACCCGAACTTCAGGAAATCGATCAAAATCACCGGGTCCGTTGTTTTATCTATGACAGGGCAAAAAGCCACTATTTTAAAGAAAGTATTTCGAAAAGGGGAAATACCCTTGGAAGATAATATTTTATTGAGAGTGGAAAATCTAAAAAAGTATTTTCCTGTAAAGAGAGGCATATTTTCCAGGGTAGCAGGTTATATCCAGGCCGTGGACGGAGTGAGCTTTTTCTTAAGGGGGGGTGAGATCCTCGGTCTGGTAGGGGAATCGGGATGCGGGAAAACCACCCTCGGTAGAGTCGTGCTTCGTCTTCTCCCAGCCACAGAGGGAGAAGTCTATTTTGAGGGAACAAATTTGATGAAATTGAGCAGTGAGAAATTGCGTTCTGCAAGACGCCACATGCAGATAATATTTCAGGACCCCTTCGCCTCACTAAACCCCAGGATGAATATAGAAAATTTAATCGGGGAGCCTCTTTTGATTCATGGTGTGGCAAGTGGAAAGGAGAAAGAGAAGCGGGTTTGCTTTCTTCTGGAAAAAGTGGGACTGGAGCCGGGGTATCGGAAACGATTCCCCCATGAGTTTAGCGGAGGACAGAGGCAGAGAATCGGGATTGCAAGGGCACTTGCTTTAGATCCAAAACTTATTGTGTGTGATGAACCTGTATCGGCACTGGATGTAGCCATTCAGGCGCAGATTATAAATCTACTGGAGGACCTGCAGGCCGAGTTTGGGTTCTCCTACCTTTTCATTGCTCACGACTTAAGCGTAATTAAACATATAACCGACAGGGTTGCCGTTATGTATCTGGGGAAAATTGTTGAGCTTGCAGAAACCGATGAGCTTTACTTAAACCCCCTCCATCCTTACACGGAGGCTCTCCTTTCCGCAGTTCCTGTACCCGACCCAACACTTGAGCGTAAACGGATAATTCTGGAGGGGGATGTGCCTTCTCCGATCAATCCGCCCTCCGGGTGTCGTTTTAGAACCCGATGTGTATATGCAGGGGAGATATGTAAGATGGAAGAACCTCTGCTTAAAGAAATGGGGAAAGCTCATGAGGTGGCCTGCCATTTTCCGGAAAGGAGGTAAGATATGGCCGGAGAACTGATCGAGTGCGTACCCAACTTTAGCGAGGGACGGCGGCTTGAGGTAATAGAGGAGATCATCGCGCCATTTCGTAAGGAGAGAGGCTGTGTGCTTCTGGATTATCGCGCAGATCCCGACCACAACCGTCTTGTTGTTACTATCGCCGGAGAGCCCAAAGCCGTCCAGCAGGCATTACTAGAGGCTTCCCTCAGGGCGGTTAAAAACATCAATATGGAGAACCACAGGGGATCCCATCCGAGAATAGGTGCAGTCGATGTAATTCCCTTTGTGCCTCTTAGAAATATATCAATGATGAAGTGTGTGGAACTTTCCCTGAATTTCGGTCGGGTTTTCAACCAACAGACGGGTATACCTGTATATTTTTACGAGGAGTCTGCACAGCGACCCGAGAGAAGGCGGCTGGAGGTAATCCGGAAAGGCCAGTATGAAACCCTTAAAGCAGAAGTGAAGAAACCGGAGAGACATCCGGATATAGGAAAGACAGAGCTCCATCCTACAGCCGGGGCAACGGTTATCGGTGCCAGGAAGTTTCTCATAGCTTATAATGTGAATCTCGATACAGAAAATGAGGAAGTGGTAAAATTTATCGCAAAGGCGGTACGTGCCTCAAGTGGGGGTTTTTGCAATGTTAAAGGCATAGGGATTTATCTTAAAGAGAGAGGCATAACACAGGTTAGTATGAATATTACAGATTTTGAGAGAAACCCCCTGTATCGTGTAACCGAGCTTATCCGGGTTGAAGCAAAGAGATGGGGAATACAGGTCCTGGAAACTGAAGTTTACGGTATGATTCCTGCAGCCGCTATTGTAGAAAGCCTATCCTACTACCTTCAAATTAAAGATTTTAGTCCTGATCAGGTCATTGAACTGCGTCTTCTCGATCTTATTTGAACTGGATTTTTTAAGCTACAGCAGGCGGGATATCACCAGCTTCCTACTATTATAATTAGGTGTGGCGGGGAGCTTTCAATCAAAGCAAAGGAATCTAGAATTGGAGGATACAGATGACCGAAGAGAAAACAATTAAAATGAATAAGCTTACTGTAGAGCAGTTCTGCGACATACTGGCATCTTTCGAACCGATACCTGGAGGAGGTAGTGTAGCCGCTCTTTGTGGAGCCCTCTCCTCGGCTCTCTCTCACATGGTTACAGGACTTACCCTGGGAAGAGAAAAGTATAGGGATGTATGGGAGACTCTTTCGCCACTTGAGGCAGAATCGAAGAGACTCATCAAACAGCTTCTTTCCCTCACAGAAGAGGATACGGCAGCTTACCTTAAGGTATCAAAAGCTTATAAGCTTCCCAGGACAAGCGCCGAAGAGAAAGAGAAGAGAAGGAAAGCCTTGCAGGAAGCGTTGAAAGAAGCCACCAGGGTTCCCCTTGAGACCCTGAAAACCATGGTAAGGGTGATGGAGATGGCGGAAAAAGTTACTTCTCTGGGTAACAGAAATGCACGTTCAGATGCCGCTGCTGCCGTACATATTGCACATGCAGCCGCCACAATAGCTTCTTATAATGTAAGGATTAATATTGCAGATATTGAAGATAAAACCTTTGTGGAACGTTGCAAGGAAGAGGAGAGAAGCGCCTTTATCAGGATAAAAGAAAGCTATAAGAATGTAGAGAAAACCTTAATCGAATATTTCGGTAATGTGATATAATATTTACCCGAAAAAAAGCCGTCTTTTTAAAAAAAATTTCTATATTTAATCCATTTGGTCTATTCCAATTTGTCCACACCGGTGTTTATCTTTTTATAGATAACATATCGCAATTTTCGATCACAACCGATAAGGAAGATTGCGATGTGCCAGGTGTTTCGGTAGATTTTGTTTTTTCGCGTTTAAAAGTTTAGGTAAAAAAACAAAATCTCGACTGTACATAGCATAAACACTATTGCTTAATAGGAGGGATAAAATGCTGGGTTTACAGTTCAGTGATTTATGGCAGGCTATGTCGACGGAGTTTATCGATGCGGCTGTCAAGTTTAGACCAATAAGAAAGTGGGCCTTAAAGCAGGGGGAGAAACAACTTTACGAAACCTATGTGGTTAATAATGTGGATGGGCTTCCTTTAAAAGTTCAGGAGCTGAGATGTCTTGCCCTTACCAATCTTCTTCATGCAGTGGACAAGGCTCTTGTAGATGGCCGTATCTCTCCGCAGGTCCGTCGAGGAGTTATAAAAAACTTTATCGGTAATTTGCTAATAGGTGTAAAGAAACGCTCTCAACCATTCAAAGAAAAGTATGGGTTTTATCCACCGGTATTTTTAACCATAAGCCCGACCAAGCGCTGTAATTTGCAGTGTACAGGCTGTTATGCAGGGAGTACCGCCTCTGATAAAAACACTCTTCCCTATTCAATTCTTAACCGAATCATTGCAGATAAACGAGAGAACTGGGGTTCCCATTTTACAGTAATTTCCGGAGGCGAACCCCTGATGTACAGGAACGATGGAAAGGATATTTTTGATCTCTTTAAAGAAAACAATGACAACTACTTCCTGATGTACACAAACGCCACTCTTATAAACAAAGAGGCAGCAAGGAAACTTGCAGAGCTAGGAAATGTAACCCCTGCAATTTCTGTAGAGGGATGGGAGAAGGAGACCGACGAAAGACGGGGCAAGGGTGTGTTCAGAAAGATTCAAGAAGCGATGGACAACCTTAAGTCCTACGGTGTGCCCTACGGTATTTCCGTCACCGCAACCAGAAAGAATGCCGAGATTGTTTTAACAGATGAGTTTATGGATTACTATTTCAATGAAAAGGGTGTTATATACGGATGGATTTTCCAGTACATGCCCATAGGCAGAAGCTACACCGTGGATCTTATGATAACACCTGAACAGAGGCAGTGGATGCTGGAGAAGGAGCTTGAACTGATATACAACAAAAGGATTTTCCTTATTGACTTCTGGAACGGAGGTCCCCTCTCTATAGGATGTCTTTCTGCGGGCAGGTCAGGGGGATACTTTTACATCGACTGGAATGGAAATGTAGCTCATTGTGTATTTTTCCCTTACCATGTAGCAAACATAAAGGAAGTATACGAAAGCGGCGGAGACCTTACGACAGTGCTTATGTCGGGATACTTCAAGAAGATTAGAGACTGGCAGGATAAGTACCTCAATAAACACGGAAAGGTGGGTAATCTTTTTGCTCCCTGTCCGATTCGAGATCATCATGAAGTAGCCTATGAGACCATAATAGAGTTTAATGCAAAACCCATGGACGACGATGCAGCCCAGGCAATTAAGGATGAGGAATACCATAAAAAAATGTATGAGTACAACGCGAAGACAAACAGATTACTCGGTCGCATCTGGGAAAGAGAGGTATACGCCGGCGGTGACGGAAACGGTGACAAGCGCAAAACCGAAGAAAAGGAGAAAGAGGTTATAGAATTCGGTAGGTAAGATTAAAAGTGGGATACCTTTTGGAAGTGAATCAGGTTTTCAGCACCCGGTTTTGATTGTTCAAGATGGGCTCAATAGTGTATTGACTTTTCCTCGTTACTCCTCTTATAATTAAAGAGTCGTGGGGTGGTTTCCCCCCGGAGGGGAGCCTGAGATTATACCCGTTGAACCTGATCTGGGTAATACCAGCGAAGGGAACCTGACACTTTAAAAACCCCACAATTTTTAAGACTCAAGAAGCGGAGATACAACATGAAGAAGACATTTTCCTTTAAACTTACCGAGGTAGTAACCCTTATAGTGCTCTCCGTAACATTGGGGGTGCTCTGGTGGGGTTGGACATTTGTCTGGGGGCTGGCATCACCTCTAGGTTCTATAGGACTAAACTATCTTTTATACGGCTTCTGGTTTACAGGCGGTACACTTATACCTTTTCTGATTCGTAAACCCGGAGCCGCACTTTTAGGAGAGGTGGTTGCAGCCGTAGTAGAGGCATTTATCACTCAGTGGGGAATAACTGCTGTCATATGGGGTCTGGTACAGGGTGCAGCTTGTGAGTTAGTATTTGCTTTAACCAGGTACAGGAAGTATGATTTAACAGTACTCATTATTGCAGGAGCTCTTGCAGGTGTTTTCGCCTATATTCTGGACTTCTTTTACAGCCACTATGCAGGACTTCAACCCTGGGTATGGGCCGTACAGATCATCTCGGTTATAATCAGTGGTGTTGTCTTGGCAGGGCTTCTCTCCTATTACGTGGGGAAGGGGATAATAAAAACCGGAGTTTTACAGAATATTCTTCCCGAAGAGAGCGAAGAAGTCTGATAAAAGACTGTGAGCCCCCAGATTGTTCTAAACGACATTACATTCCGATATTATGGATCCACGCGTGAGATTCTACGGGGAGTGAGTATTTCACTCTACAGGAGAGAACGCCTGTTGGTAATGGGAGCTTCGGGGAGCGGCAAATCAACCCTTCTCTTCCTCATGGCTGGAATCATACCCGATGTTCTCCCCGGTAAAATAGAAGGAAAAATAGAGAGAAGGGTTAAAAGCATTGGGGCTGTGCTTCAGAATCCGAGGGCTCAAATGATCGCTCCCTCGGTTGAGGAGGAGATAGCCTTTGGTCTTGAAAACAGAGGCGTAAATCCAGAGGAGATAGCGGAGCGCATCGATTCTGTACTTAAGAGAATGAAGATTCAGGAATTGAAATACAGAAAGCCCTCGGAACTCTCAGGAGGAGAATGCCAAAAAGTATCCCTTGCAGCGGCCATTGCCCTCGAACCGGAGGTTCTCTTTCTCGATGAACCCACCTCTTATCTCGATCCTCTGGCTACAGAGGACTTTTTCTCTCTTCTTAAAGAGATCGATACAGAGATTACTATAGTAATGGTAGAACATAAGATCGAATATGCCATACCATGTGTAGAAAGATATATAAATCTGGGTTCGGAAGGGACTATAACAGGCCAGGGTAGTGTCAGCGAGATTCATGGGCACACCTGGTTTCCGGAAGAACTGCGGCAAAAACTTGAAAGAGGATCACACCAAAAGAAACCGGAGGATGATAAACTGGTGCTTGATGCTGTTAGTCTATCACACGCTTACGATGAACGTGTTACAGCTCTCGATAAGGTTTCTCTGGGCTTGCATAGGGGTGAGATTCTTTCGGTTTTAGGGCCTAACGGATCTGGAAAGACTACACTTCTGGAAAAGCTTGCCGGATTACTTCAAAACCGGAAGGAGAGTGTTTTTTTAAGATCCAAGGACAATTGTTTAAAGGATATAACAGAGCTTACTCCTTACGCGTTCTACTCTTCTCTTCTTGTTTTGCCGCAGAACCCCGAACATTTTTTTATGAAAGACACTGTAGAAGAAGAGCTTACAGTGGGAAACAGAGAAACCGGAAGGCGCTGCCATACAGGTGTTGCTCTTTTCGGACTTACCAGACTTCTCAAGCAGAACCCTTACAGACTCAGCGAAGGCGAGAAGAGAAGGCTTACCCTGGCGATAGCCTTCCAGGAAGAAAGACAGATCCTGCTTCTGGACGAACCCACCTACGGATTGGATTCTCCTAACCTGTTTCCTCTGGCAGAATCTCTCCTCAAATTGAAAAAGAGAGGATTTTCCATTGTGATTGCCACACATTCGGCAGAACTTGCCTTTCTGGTATCTGACACTATTATGATCATTCGAAAAGGGAAAATTGTATTCAGAGGGACGGGAGAGGAGCTGTCCCGAAAAGATGAGCCCTTTCTGAGAGCGTTTCTTCCTGCATGGGATGGTGTAAATGAACGATAAAAGGGGCTCCCTGCTTGAAACCATAAGCCCGGTAGCCATACTCGCTGTGCACTTTATTTTGATAATACCTGTATTTATCTCCTTCGATTACTATACACCTCCGGTATTTTTCGGATTAGCTGTTATCAATGTTTTTGTTCTGGGGAGAGTTAAAATAGGAGCTTTTCTAAAAATTGTCTTGCCTCTGGCCACACTTCCAGTGGGGCTTTTTTTCTTAAACCTCTTTTTCTCCCGGACTAATCAAGAAGAGGAAATAGTGAGATTTCTCTTTGCAGCGGTGAGCCGCAATTCATTACGACGTGCATCGATTATTTTTATAAGAACTTTTACCATGATAATTATATCTGTAAGCTACCTTCTGCTGACAGAACCGCAGAAACTCGTAAACGCTTTGATGCAGCAGCTTAACCTGTCACCCAGGGTAGGATTCGCCCTGTATGTTGCATGGAACATAATTCCGCAATTCAGGGAAGACCTGAGAAGGATCGAGAATACCCATAAAGTACGCCTTAAAGCTCGCAGAAAGAAACTTGCAGAAATTCCGGCGACTGCAATCACCCTCCTTTCCGGCGCAATCCGCCATGCAGAACGTGCATCTGTATCCATGGCTGCCAGGGGGATAGAGACGGGCAGAAGCAGAACCTATCTTAAAGAGTGTCCCTGGAGAAGAAGAGATACTATTTATCTGATTATGTGGATGATTGTTACAGCAGTAAGTTTTGCACTTATAACACATTTGGGGCTTTTTACTTTCGGATTGTCATGATTGGTTTATTGAAAAACTGGCCGGTTTTCTCTAACATAGTGCTTAATGTGAATACATCAAATTATGCACATACAGGAGGTTTGCTTTGAGAGAATGCAACATCGAAGAAAATAAAAGTATATGCAATTGCACCTATCCCTGTTCTCGAGCAGGATTGTGCTGCGAATGTTTACACTACCACAGAAGAATGGGGCAGTTACCTGCCTGTTATTTCCCAAAGGATATTGAATCCACCTACGATAGATCTATCAATAATTTTATCAGGGTTGTAAAGGAAAGAGGAGTAAGTTATCTATCATAACAGTCTTTTAAGACTCTCGTAGTTTGCCTTAATAGTTTTTTCTATATCCTCATTTGTATGGGCGGTGGATACAAAGGATGCCTCAAACTGAGAGGGAGCGATGTTAATACCTCTGAGGAGCATCTCTTTAAAGTAGGAAGAGAAGAGCTCTGTATTGGATGCAGAGGCAGACCTGTATCCACTTACTTCTGTATCAGTAAAAAAGAGACTCATCATGGAACCAACTCGATTGGATGTAAAACTTAAGTTTAATTTTTTAAGATTTTCTTTTATTCCTTCCTCCAGTTTTCCGGAAGTCTCTTCGAGTTTTTCATAAACACCTTTCTGCTTTAATATGGAGACGGTTTCATATCCCGCTGCCATGGCCAGAGGATTTCCTGAAAGAGTGCCTGCCTGATAGATAGGTCCAACAGGAGCGAGGTATTCCATTATCTTTCTCTTTCCACCGAAGGCACCTACCGGCATTCCGCCGCCTATAATCTTTCCGAGGCATGTAAGGTCCGGTTTTATCCCATATAACTCCTGGGCTCCTCCAAGGGAAACACGAAATCCTGTTATTACCTCATCGAAGATAAGGATTGAGTTTTCTTCTGCAGTTATATCTCTTAACTCTTTAAGAAAGGCATGCACAGGCGGTATTACACCTGCATTACCCATCACCGGTTCAATAATTACCGCTGCGATCTCTCCCTTATTTGCTCTGAAGAGTTCCTTTACAGAATCGATATTGTTGAACTCTGCTGTAAGGGTGTCGCCCGCAACACCTTCGGTTACCCCCGGTGAGCCGGGGATACCCAGAGTAAGTACTCCGGAGCCGGCTTTAATTAAGAAGCAATCACCATGACCATGGTAACAGCCCTCAAACTTAATTATTTTGCTTCTCCCCGTAAATCCTCTCGCCAATCTTACAGCACTCATCGTGGCTTCGGTGCCGGAGTTTACCATTCGAATCATATCTATGGAGGGGTAAATATCGGTGATGAGTCCGGCGAAGGCAACTTCTATTTCTGTATTTGCACCGAAACTCAAACCCCTTTCGGAATACTCTTTTACTTTGCGTACAATTCGATCATCGGCATGTCCCAGAATAAGAGCCCCCCATGAACAAACATAATCTACGTATTCATTGCCATCCAAATCGTGGAGTATGGAACCTTTACCGCTTTTTATATAAACAGGATCCATTCCTACGGATTTAAAAGCCCGCACAGGGCTGTTAACTCCCCCTGGAATATAATTTTTTGCCTCTGTGAAAAGTCTTTTTGATTTATCGAACATTTATCACTCCCTTTATTTGTTAAACTTCGATACGGCTTGATGGAAGAAAGTCGATTCAAACTCAGGCAACGAGAGTACGGATTTATCATAATAGAATATTTTCATAAGGGCGGTCAAGAAGAATGCCCATTTGTTTGGAACAAAAGGATATTTTTGCCCGTATATAGAAAATCGGAAAAAGAAATAATGGTACATAAATAACGATTGCCTAAAGAAGGATAGCCAACGCTATACCGTCTAGAAGTAACGGGTCACTAAACAAACCCAGTTTAAAGAGGGACTGGCGGTCAGATCGAGTGTTGAAAGCATTAAACCACTGGAAAGCCACCATCATAGAGAAAGCAATCGTTCGGGCTTCATCCAATCCTACCCTGCCATAACGATGTCAGCGCCCCTCAGTGCCGGACTATCATTTACTCCGTCTCCCGTCATGGCGATAGTGTGGCTTTTTATCGCCCGCTCAGCACGGCTTTCCTGTAAAAACCCGGTTATGGCATTGATGAAGACTATCACCAGGATGACCAGGGCATCGGTTGGTTTTTGCATTACTATGAGCTCAATGAGGGCAGCTCCAGGAAGGATATATATGAGCGTACTGGTAAATTGATGCAAGAAGAATATAACAGCAGGACGCTTGCCCCTTTCCTGCCGCTCGTTATGGCCGTAGTGTTGCAATCATCCCTTAACCTCTTCTTCGGAAAGAGTACATAAATACCGGGTTATCTCCTGAATAGTTTCATTAATTCTGTGAGGGGTCTCGTATTAAGCACGTCCGCTGTTTCCAGCCAGCCCCTTCTCGCCTGGGCTACACCGAATCTCATATTTTCCAGATTGTCTGTAGAGTGAGCATCCGTGGAAATAGCCACTTTAAGACCGATATCTTTAGCCCTTTTACAATAGGTGTCGGTCAAATCGAGCCGGTCGGGATGTGCATTTACCTCCATAAAGCAGCCCCGCTCCTTTGCACCTTGCAGTACTGTGTCCATATCGATCTGATAAGGCTCTCTCTGTCCGATAAGTCTACCCGATGGATGGGCAAATATATTGACAAGGCTGTTATCCAAAGCCTTTAGAACCCTTTCTGTTTGTTTTTCTGCGGGAAGATTCAGGTTGTAGTGGATTGCGCAAATGACAATATCCAGCTCTTTGAGAATATCATCGGAAAGATCGAGAGCTCCATCTTCGAGTATATCTACCTCGATGGACTTAAGAATACGAAAATCACCAATTTTTTCGTTTAACCTCTCGATCTCTTTTATCTGCTCCGCAAGACGTTTCTCATCCAGACCTCCGGCCATGGATACTCTTTTTGAATGTTCTGTAATCGCCAGATATTCGTATCCCCTATCTTTAGCAGCGATAGCCATCTCTTCTATAGTAAACTTCCCGTCGCTTGCCTTTGTATGCACATGCAGGTCACCTCTAATATCTTCGAGAGTTACAAGCTTTGGGAGTTTTCCCTTTAAAGCAGCCTCGATCTCTCCCCGATTTTCGCGCAGTTCCGGTTCGATATAGGGAAGCCCGACATGTGAGAAAATCTCTTCCTCGGTTTTTCCTGCGATTTTCTTCTCGTCTTTAAAAACTCCGTACTCATTTATCTTGAGCCCTCTTTGAACGCCGAGTTTCCGGATTGCAATATTATGGGCCTGGGACCCTGTAAAATAATGTAGTGCTGCCCCGTAGCTTTCATCCGGTACTACTCGAAGGTCAACCTGGAAGCCGGAGCGAAGAGTAACAGAAGAGCGCGTATCTCCTCTGGAAATCACCTCCACTACTTCATCGTAAGAGACAAATCGATCCATGACAGGATCGCTCCTCTGGCAGGTAACAAGTATATCCAGATCTCCTACAGTCTCTTTTTTCCTTCTGAAGCTTCCTGCCGGGGTAATTTTATCGATGTTACCGAGTTCTTTCAGGTAATTTATCATAGCTAAAGTAATTTCTTCTGCAGCAGCCCATTTAAACCGTTTCTCGCCGCCACCTCTTTTAAGACGTTCTATCTCCTGCAGGATTTTCTCTTCAGTCTTTATACCAAATCCCTCCAGGCATCTAACTCTTTTTTCACGGGCGGCCTTCTCCAGATCATCAAGACATGAAACATTAAGCTCCTTCCTCAATTTTTGAATCCGTTTGGGTCCGAGCTCAGAAATATTCATGAGTTCGAGTATTTGAGGCGGAATCTTTTTTTCCATTTCCTCCAATTTCGAGAAGGTGCCCCTCTCCACTATCTCCTTTATTTTTTTATCGATTTCCTTCCCGATGCCTGGAAGTTTGGTTAAGTCTTCACCCGCCTGTAACATTTCTGTAATGCTGCGGGAGAGGTCGGAAATGGTGCGGGCTGCATTCCGGTAGGAGCGAACCTTGAATTGATTCTCTCCGTCGATATCCAGTAGGTCGGCCACCCTGTTTAACATGTTTGCAATATCGTAATTATGAAGCGGCAATTTCCTGCCTCCTCCTGTTTTACTACGAAAGAAGGCCACCACCTGTGGTGGTTGCCCACCGGTCGAAAGACCGGTGGAGAGACGGGCTTAAGCCCGTCTACCTTCTTTCGGAGCATACAACCACCTAAGTAATTTCTGCAAAACAGAAATTACTTAGCCCTTGCAGGGCTTGCAAAGCCTCAGGCTTTGCCGGTGGTTATTTACTCTAAGCACAATCCAGTTTGCAACAAATATTGTGAACACTCAAGAGGTTCTAAGTCAAGATTTGTACTATAGTGTTGCCAATAGAAAAGGAAAAACGGAGTACCATTAAAGCCATTCAGCGTCTTTCAGCGGAATAAAAATCGCATGATCTGAAGATGCAAATATAGCGGAAGTACCGGAATTGCCTGGATGCATGGCAGACGGTGGCACTTATGAGGAAGCATTAAAGAACGCTTAAATTGTGATACAAGAATGGATAGAAACAGCACCTGAGGGTATAATAGCATATCACGATCTACGATCAGTAACTTAAGGTAGATTGAGATGTGCTATTATTTAAAGTATATTTTGTTTTTTAGCGTTTAAAAATTTAGGTAAAAAAACAATTATACCTTTTCATCTCATATTCGTACATCCACCAAGAATAGTGTGTATGGAATTATTACTATAACTTATTTTCCCGTGGATTATACAAACTATGTATTTTTTTCAGATCCCCTATCTCGACATGTACATCCAGTCGCATTGTTTTCATGGAAGAATGCTTAAGCAGTTGAGCAATGTAGGTAATATCCACTTTGTTTGATAGAAGATGACTGGCAACCGCGTGGCGATTATGCCGAATTCGGCATAACAGACATTAGGTTGCAACACAACTACTATCGCAACATCTCGATATAGCCTGCATTGCAAAGTTATTGGGCCATGCTTCTTTAAGAACAACACAGAGGCATGCCCATGTTGAAATTAGAGACTTGAAGAAGATGCACAGCATGTCTCATCCAAGGGAGATAAGAGACAGGAAGTAAGATGGCAAGTAAGAATCTAGAAGAAAACCGCTTGACACAGAAACAACGAATATTGCGATAAAGCGCCGAAATCAAACGATGGAGGTTTAACATATGGTTACCTTCTCTGTCTCTGTAACAGGAGGTAAATATTTAAGGGGGGCGGAGGAGGGGTTCCGCTTCTCTGTACCCATACAGGCGGTGGTATTGGCAGGCTTCAGCAACCTGCAGGTACCGAATAGAATCTGTACCACTTTGCTTACCGCATTCAGAAAACTGGGCTTCTACTTTTTTATAAGAGGAGGAGATGCGAAAGGGGTCGATAAGTGTTTCAGCAAGGCCATTGCAGGTACTCCTTTGCAGGAGAAAACACTCGTTGCCTGTGACTTTAACTGACGGGCAGAGTATTCTTTCTATAAGGGTTTATTAGCAACAAAGGTAGTACCGGACAACTTATCACCAAAAGCGGCTTTGCACCGGAGAACAGTATGGATGGTAAAACGCTCCTGCATGGTGCTTCTGTTTCCAGAAGACCCAAAAACTGGAAGGTTGGGTGAAGGCTTTGCCCTGGCTTTTCGTACTGCTATCTACCATATAAAACCGGTGTTTGTGGTCTTGTCCTGGCAACCGAAAGAATCTATTCATTATCTGGTGCTACCGGCAAACCTGTTTAAAATTGTAGATGGCTTTTGGGTAGCACCCCATCCGTATGGAGATGGACGACTCGATTATCTGTAAAAAGCCGGTGCAGGGTGTCATAGAGCTTTACAGTGAAATTGCAGTACCGGCTTAATTCTTAAGAACCCCACTTCTTTCTCTTTAAAGAAAAAGCCCTTGCCGTCCTGGCAGTGGACTTTTTCTCATTGTACGATCCACACCCATGAATACACGGAGGTATTCCTGGGGTGTTCCAGTTAAAAAATTATTGGGAGATGTGGAAGGAAAAAGAAAAACATAGTACACTGAAGCTATTGTATGGGCAAAGCTGATAAAATATTACAACAGGTTTTACATGGAACATCGGACAACAATATTGCCTTTGCCGATTTATGCTATTTGTTAGACCGACTTGGTTTTGAGAAGCGAATTAGAGGAGATCATCATATTTACACTCGGGAAGGAATTAAAGAGATACTCAACATTCAACCGAAAGGCAACCTTGCGAAAGTTTATCAAGTAAAACAAGTTCGAGGTATAATTTTAAAGTATAAGTTGGAGGTATAAATGTCGTTGAAATACGAGATTATCCTATACTGGAGCGAAGAAGACGAAGCCTATATAGCGGAAGTACCGGAATTGCCTGGATGCATGGCAGACGGTGGCACTTATGAGGAAGCATTAAAGAACGCTGAAATTGTGATACAAGAATGGATAGAAACAGCAAAGGAATTGGGGAGACCGGTTCCACAACCGAAAAAGGGTAAGCTTATGTTTGCCTGATAAAGGAAACGCCATGTGTAAAGACCCGATCGTTGAGGAAGTACGAAAAGCCGGAGAAGAGCTGACCCTACAAGCTAATTATGGTTTACATACTTTTTATTAAAATATAAGGAAAAACGAAAAGAAACGTAAAGGTAAGGTATTTTTCTTTGAGAAAAAACCAGCTTCCACGGAATAGTCAATAACTCCTTGTTCTCGATCTCCAGCAGCGATATATTTAAACCCGAACCCTAATGCTGTTTCGCCTGCAACGCCATTGTACCCGCCACCTCCAAGGGGCTAATGGTGAGTCACCTTAACCCCCTGGGGCTGTACCGCCCTTCGGGCGCCCCTCCAATCCCTAACGTGTATTTCCGGTAAGCTTTACTCAGGTGAAAAGTATACACGGTTCTGTATGAGGGCATAGGACGGCTACGCCCTCCTCCTGCTGGGATTGTTTTTCATTTATTCTTTTTAAGACGGTTGATCATTTCCCACATCTTATCGACGGCAGCTTGTTCCTTTTCATTTTGAGGTCGTTTCCAGGGTTCAAGAACCCTTTCGGTTATCTTGCCGCTTAATGGGGCTTCAGGATAGGCGCCTATATCGTAGAGTTTTAGACCCTCGAACTCCACTGGCTCCTCCTGGTAACAGGACCACACTGCCTTTCTGACCGTCTCCGGGGTTCCCTTGAATTGCAGATCGATGCAAGAAATTTGTTTACGAAACCGTTCAATATACTCAAGTGGTATATTGTATAAAAGTGGATGCGGGGCTTTGGTCCCAATGATCCTCTTCTTCTCATCAACACCGTTTTTTAAGAGGGCTTTAAATGCTTCTCCCGTTAAATGTCCCTCCGATTCAGGACCAGTGAGCACGGCATAGCGGATATTCGGGTTGGCAATAATATTACAGATTATTTTCTCGAATCCTATGTTTTCAGTCTGTACCGTACCCGATAGTGCGGCGCCGGTTTCAACGCCGACCCGAACAAGTTCTTCGATTTCCCGGGGTATTTCTTCTTCAGGTTTGTTAAGCACAACGACAACAACAACAGGGGAAAAGTCGTTCCCTCGCAGATATCTTCCTTCTTCAGGCGGGTAATCAGGATGGGGAGCGACCTTTTTCATCTTTTGTTTTCTCCTCGACATATTTATTGTATTCGGATCGAATGGCTTCTATAAATTCTTTTTCGACCGAATCGCTTACATGATTATACCGGCGTACTGCTTCCAGAATATGAGAAGGAGCAATATCCGCCGGCCGTTTGCCCTCTGATGACCATAACCCGGATATATCACGTAATCCGGCGATCCATGTCCGGCGACCATTGATTAAGAGAGATCGGATATCTCCCTTATTGTTACAGAAGCAACCGTTCATACTATGGCTCCATACAGCATACCGGCTGAAGTAGACATTATAACAACGATCAAAGCATAAACAAGTGTCTTTTTCACACCAAGTTCCTGGCCGATTACAAGCAAAGAAGGTAATGACATGGAAGGACCCGACAGGAGCAACGCCAATGCAGGTCCCTCGGCCATACCCGAACCAAGTAGTCCATGCATGATAGGTACTTCCGTCAGGGTTGCAAAGTACATGAGTGCGCCGGAGATGCTTGCAATAAAGTTGGATAGAAGGGAGTTGCCCCCTACGGCGGCAGCTATCCATTTCTCTGGTATCAGCGCCATGTATCCCGGCCTGCCCAGTAGGAATCCGGCAACAAGTACACCCCCGAAAAGAAGGGGCAGGATTTGTACGGCGAAGTCCCGGGTTGCTTCAACCCACTCTTTTAATTCATGCTTTTTAAACCAGCTAACCAGAGTATATATCAGCACTACACCGAAAACCCCGGTGATAAGATATTTCCATCGGTAGATTAAGTCCCATACGGTCGCAGCACCCTTCGAAGGAGCCCAGTTTAAGAAAACCAGAATGCCGATCATACTTACCATATAAATGATGGTTTTTACGGGGCTTCGTTCTTCTTCACCGGCACCCTGAAACATCGCTGTATTAGTAACCCGCTCTGCATCTTCTTTGCGAAAGATCAGGTGCATCAGCAGCCCTACAATAAAAGCGAAAACAACCGCTCCTACCGCACGGGCCAATCCGAGTTTAAACCCCAGAACTTTCGCCGTGAGAATTATTGCCAGAACATTAATTGCAGGACCTGAATAGAGGAAACTGACTGCCGGTCCGATACCGGCGCCTTTTTTGTAGATACCCTTGAAAATCGGAAGCACGGTACAGGAGCAGACCGCAAGAATCGTCCCCGAGACCGAAGCGACGCTGTAGGCGACCAGCTTAGGAGCATCCGGGCCTAGGTACTTGATTACCGATTGCTGGTTGAGGAAGACCAGGATGGCCCCGGCGATGAAAAATGCCGGTACCAGACAGAGCAGTACATGCTCCCGGGCATATTCGGCAAGCATGAGAAACGCTTCATTAACAGCAGCAGTTACCCTGGGGGAGCTCCAGGGAACAAAGTAGGCGATGACAAAGATAGTCGCAAGCAGGAGAAGAAATCTGTTTTTCTTTTCAGCCCAGAACTTTTTTATCGGTACCAATTTGCTCTCGTGTACGGTGTCTGTTTTAACATCCCCCATTGGTTATTTCTCCCTTCAACTTTTCGGTTACTTCACGCATAATTTCTTCGGTTATTACTGTTTTACCCTTCTCTATACCGTAATCCGTTGTTTTGTAATGATTGAATGGCAATCCCAGTTTTTCAAAAATTTGCTTTCCGCAAGAAATCGGACATCCATCTATGACGATATTACAGTCGGCCTTTTTAGCATCTTCGATAAACCTGGAATATCCAGCTCCCATAGCCGCAAGGCAGGTCATTTTACCGGTCCCCCCCTTCATGAGCCGGCGGGCAACGGAATCGGCGAGGTATCCGGTGTTGGCTACTCCTGAACACGCATATAGTAATCTCGTCGGTGTATCACTGCCGCTACAACATTCCTCCATGTTAATTGCCTCCCTTGATGATCACTGCTATTTCATCCGCGCTAAGCACCTTGCCGGTTCTCATAACCTTTCCATCAATAGCCAAGCAGGGAGTAACCATAACACCCATCTCCGTGATTCTGTCGATATCGGTAATTTTTTCGATCTCAGCTTCAACCCCTGTTTTCTTAATCGCCTCGCGTGCGTTGTCCTCCAGTGCTTTACACTTGGGACATCCGGTTCCTAAGATTTGAATTTTCATATCTGTTCCTCCATTTCTATTGTTTTGTGTTGTTTTTGGCAATATAACCAAATAGGCAAAGAATGTCAAGAGTACAATCAACTTAACGAGAGGAGACCTGCAATTCAAGCGGCAAAAAGGTTGCAAACCTCTAAAACTTAACTTATGATCTCCTAATTATAGGTTTAAGTTGCGATCGAAGATTGCGATATGAAAAACGAAACAAAAACGTTTTTTATCATGCAGATGAGTTTAAAACCAGAATCATAATGCTTAAACCGGGCGGAACCATTCCCAACTGCGAAATATCGGATTATGTCCTCTTTTATGTTAAGAAGGAGAAGCTGAGGTAACGGTTAACGCAGAAACGGTGGATTTAAGAAAAGGACAATGTTTGATCACACTTCCGGCAAAGCTTTCAATGCAGAGATCAACAGGCGTGCGAATATTGGGTATTCAGATGAAGAAATTACCTTCATCCTGAAAATACATACCTTACAATACCCGAATACGAAAGCCAGTTAAATATGCCCGGTGAAGCATTGCCGCTTGACTTTCTTTGACAAATTCACAAGATTATTGTATTAGGTTATCAAAAGAGTTATCAATATTGAAGAATACAGGTATAATCGAGGACGAAAAACCTGTTACTTCAGTCTAATTCTTGAAGGGGAATCTATGGCCGAAAAACTAAAAATCTTATTTCTTTGTACGGGTAACTCCTGCCGCAGTCAAATGGCCGAAGCCTGGGTCAAGCACCTCCTATCCGACCAGATAGAGCCATATTCCGCTGGGATCGAGACACACGGCCTTAATCCTAATGCAGTGCGGGTAATGGCCGAAGCTGGGGTAGATATTTCCCGGCATCGTTCAAAACATGTAAAAGAGATAAAGGATATTCCCTTCGATTACGTTATTATCGTATGCGACCATGCCCGGGAATCCTGTCCTCTTTTTCCGCGAAAAGCAAAGCATATACACGTTAGTTTCGAAGATCCTCCTTTTCTTGCTTCACAAGTTGACGGAGAGGAAGAAAAACTTAATTGTTACCGAAAAGTAAGAGACCAGATCAAAGAGTTTGTTATTGAACTGCCTGTGAAGTTAGAAAAAAGAAGAGTCGTTGAGTAAACAACCACCGGTGCTCACCATAGGTGGTGGTTTTCTTTCGAAGTAAAAAAAGAAACAATCACTTCTTATCAATCTGTTATTTCCAACTTCCAACATCTTCAAAATAACCACTACCCTCTTGGCAGTGTTGTCGATACAACAAACAAAATAATAGATCAGACCCTGATAAAATACTTCACTCTCTCTTTCTTAAACTCCCTGGTGCTGTATAAGATCGTATAATCACTGCAACCTATCTCTTCTGCAATCCGGCCTACTATCCTCTCACATTCTTCCCGCTTATTTGCATGAACCATGCAGAAAAGGGAGTAGGGCCATTCGGGAAATGTGGGCCTCTGGTAGCAGTGAGTAACCTCCTGAAATTCGGCAGCCTTTTCACCTGATAGTGCTATCTCATCTTCCGGTACGGAAAAACAGGCCATGCCATTTGCATCGAATCCCAGACGACGATGGCGCAGGATTCCGGAAATCCGTTTAACAGCCCCACGGCTCTTTAACTTTTCCACAATCTCTATAAAATCCTCTTCGTTTAAACCTGCCCTATCTGCCAGCATCCGCCAGGGCTCTGCAGACAGCGGGAAGTCCTCCTCGAGAACAGCAAGCACTCTTTTTTCTGTAGAGTTGAGCAGGACAAAAGGAGGATCATAACTACCAGGTGCATAACAACCAGAAAGCCCGCGGGCAATACTTGAAGACCTATCTCCTCTGGTCGGAGTTTCATCCCTCCTGTTAATAGAATCCCCGCTTAACCGGAAATTAATTCCTATCTTGAAAGTTCGCAAGGCAGGAAGAATGAGGTATCCATGGATGCCCTCTCTTACGGTCGAGAAGAGCTTCTCCAGCTCTTCCTTAAAATCCTTTCTCTCAGGAATTGCCAGGGTAAACCACAGGTTGAAACTGTGATTGCGCAGATAGTTGTGGCTCACACCGGGATGGGCGCTTACCAGTGTTGCAACCTCTTCTACATTTTCAGGCTTCACACGTGTGGCAACCAGTGTGCTCTTAAAACCGATTCGGTCTGCCTTCAAAATAGCGGAGATATCCCTGATTATTCCGTCTGAAAGGAGTTTCTCAAGCCGCAGAATAACCTCTTCTTCGGAAAGGCCGCACCTCTCTCCTATCCCGGCAAAGGGGCGTCTGCAAAAAGGCAAATCTCTCTGAATCTCTTCCAGCAGTCTCCTGTCGGCAGTATCAAGATTCATAAGAAACAGGTTCCTTTATTTTACGCTTGGGCTGATACACGCAGTAAGGTTCCTCGTCCAGGTAATGGCCTGTGGTGGCATAGGCCCTTGCCCTGCAACCGCCGCAGAACATCCTGTACTCACACACCCCGCATCTTCCGTGGTATCTGTCCAGATCCCTCATCTCCTCGAACAACTTAGAAGTTTCCCAGATCTTTCTAAAATCGTAATTTTCTCTCCTGATATCACCAGCCTCCACATCCAGAAACCCGCAGATCTGTACCCGCCCGGTGTTGGAAATAAAGGCAAACCCCTGTCCCCCCAGGCAGCCCTTACTCATGGCATCCATACCGTGAGTCTCTACGGTGACCTTTCTCCCCGCTTCCCTCTCTTTTTGCCGGAAAATCCTGTAATAGTGGGGCGCACAGGTTGGTTTCATCTGTATAGGCAGACTTCTGCTTCTCTCGTAGATCCAGGAAAGCACCCGCTCATACTCCTCTGGCTCTATCTCGCAATCCTTGAGTTCCTTTCCCCTTCCTGTGGGAACAAGCAAAAAGGGGTGATAACTGACCGCCCCGAGTTCAATGGAGAGCTCAAGGATTCGATCCAGTTGAAGATAGTTGTGCCTTGTAACTGTGGTATTAATTTGAAACTCCAATCCCGCCTCCCTGGCGATTCGTGCGGCCCGCACCACGGCATCAAAGGCACCATCAACCCCCCTGAAGGAATCGTGAGTCTCCCTGTCGGCTCCGTCTATGCTCAAGCTTATCCTCTTTATCCCGCACTCCTTCATCCGCCTGGTATTATCCCGGTTCATAAGAAGCCCGCAGGGAGCCATAACCATCTTTAAACCAAGCTTCGTGCCAAAGCCGGCAATGTCGAAGATATCCTCCCTCGCCATGGGCTCTCCGCCGGTTAAGATCATGATCGGCCTTGCAAAACCGGCCACATTCTCGAGAACCCTGAAACACTCTTCCGTAGAAAACTCTCCCTTAAACTCCCTGTCCTCGGCCACTGCCCGGCAGTGTTTGCAGTTAAGGCTGCACCTCTTGGTTACTTCCCATGCAATAAGCCGCGGAATGTGTTTTTCCGATGCGTTTCTCTCTCTCATATTTTCTCCTCCGGGCGTTCCCCTGCACCCCGGCTTAATAGTGGCGCTTTCTGCTTATCCCGCCGTACCCCGACTGGCGAATTACGCCCCACCTCTCTCTTTAACCCTCAAGAATTAAGATAGCCCGTTCGGGTATTCTATCACCCCCTTGGCGATCCCACTAAGCCGGGGTGCAGGGTCGGGCTTTCCGTGGGTTCCGTGCCGCCCTGCCTGCGCCTTGCAGTACCACCATGTCGGTACGCCAGTTACTATATACTGCTAGCAGGCCCGCTTTAATCCCTCCCCTGTAGGCAGAAAGAAACCCCGTAAAAAGTGTTTTCCCCCTCTGCCACCCGCCGGGGCGGCACCGCCCTTCGGGCGCCCCTCCAATCCCTAACGCTTTTTCAGTGCCGCAAAATCTGTGCTGGCAGGAGGCGCTTCGCATAAAGCTTTAGATTTCTATGACTCTTATACAGCTTCTGATAAGGATCCCCCCCATGTTATTAAGCCAACGTACATAACGCCACTGTTAACGCCTCGCCCGTGTGCATTTACCGGAATTAAAAGTACAATCTTTGCATCACTATTTTCGGTCTTTTTCCGGTATGCTTCGCCTATCGACTGCCTGCAAGAATTCTTGCGGCGTCCTTGGCAAAGTAGGTTAGAATTACATCAGCACCTGCCCGCTTTATAGAATAGAGAACCTCCATCATCACTTTCTCCCTGTCCAGCCAGCCCCTTTCACAGGCAGCAACAATGGCGGAAAACTCCCCGCTAACATTGTACGCCGCTACCGGTACTCTAAACTCGGTTTTTACCCTGTATATGATATCCAGATAGGGAAGGGCGGGTTTTACCATCACCATATCCGCTCCCTCCATTAAGTCGAGTTCAACCTCCCTTAAGGCTTCGTCGGAATTGCAGATATCCATCTGGTAGCTCTTTCTATCTCCGAATTGCGGAGCTGATTCGGCGGCCTCCCTGAAGGGACCATAGAAAGCGGATGAGTACTTGGCGGAGTACGCCATAATGGGCAGATTCTTGAACCCGTTAATGTCGAGCTCTTCCCTTATTGCCCTTACCCTCCCGTCCATCATATCCGAGGGAGCCACCATGTCGGCACCTGCACGGGCAAATGATAGGGCCTGCCTGACCAGCAGTTTAAGTGTCTCATCGTTATCCACATCACCATCTTTTATAACTCCGCAATGACCGTGGCTGGTATATTCACAGAAACACACATCGGTTATCACCAGCAGATTGGGAACCTCCTTCTTGATTGCTCGAACAGCCCTCTGTACCACCCCCTCATCCGAAAAGGACTGTGAGCCTATCTCGTCCTTCTCGGAAGGGATGCCGAAGAGCATAACAGCCGGAATACCCAGTTCCTCTACCTCCCTGCACTCCTTTACGATATTTTCCACCGACATCTGATAGTTGCCAGGCATAGAGGGGATCGGATTTTCTACCCCCTCTCCGTAATGTACGAACAGGGGAAGGATAAAATCGTCTACAGAAAGGGAGGTTTCACGGACCATCCTTCGAAAGTTTTTGTTTTTTCTGAGTCTTCTTAACCTTAAAGCGGGAAACTCCATATTACCTCCATGGAAAGTTTTATTATTTCTCTCTGCCTTATGCTTCGACTGCACACGAAGGCTTCTCCTCTTTAATACCGATCTCCTCGTCTGTAAGGTAACAGGCTGGATCTTCGGCCCAGAGATCACCCGTTACAGCCTCAGCCCTGGCACGGAAGTTTCCACCACAGATGTGGAGGAACCTGCATTTTGCACATCTGCCCTTAACGTGGAGTTTCTTTTTCTTGAACATGGCAAGGAGTTTATTACCGGTATCCGTCCATATCTCACCAAAGGGTCGGTCTTTCACATTACCGAAGGAGTAGTGGCGAAGGAACTGATCGGCGTGTACTTCTCCGTTCCAGCTGACGCAGGCTATTCCTTCGCCGGAGCTGTTTCCACCGTTCATGGTTAACAGGGAGAGCACGGTTTCCGCTTTCTCCGGGTCCTCTTTCTGCAATCTCAAATAGAGGTAAACCCCGTCTGCGTGATTGTCCACTGTGAGCACCTCTTTGGGCTTTCCCCGGTCAAAGAGATCTCTAGTTAAATCCATTATTAGCGCTACGGTCTTTCTGGTCTCCTCCCTCAAGAGATCCTCCTTTATCAGGTTACTCCCCCTGCCGGAATACACCAGGTGATAGAAGCATACCCTGGGAATATCCTCTTCTTCCAGAAGTTTAAAAATCCCGGGAATCTCTCTTGCATTTCTCCTGTTTATGGTAAATCGAAGCCCCACCTTTATGCCTTCTTCCTTGCAGTTCCTGATACCTGCAACAGCCTTGTGGAAGGCTCCTTTAACTCCTCTGAAAGAGTCGTTTACAGCCTCGAGACCGTCCAGACTCACCCCCACATAGGATAGCCCCAGGGACTTAAGCTCTCTCGCTACATCCCTCGTTATGAGAGTTCCGTTGGTAGACAGAACCGCTCTTAACCCACTGAGCCTGGCATATTCCACAAGTTCAAATATATCCGGCCGCATTAAAGGCTCCCCTCCGGAGAAAAGAATCACTGGAGAGCCAAACTCCGCCAGGTCTTTCAAAAGTCTCTTGCCCTCTTCTGTATTAAGCTCTCCTTCATACTCTCGATCTTTCGACTGAGAGTAGCAGTGGATGCAACGGAGATTGCACCTCTGTCCCACATTCCACACTACAACCGGTTTTTTATCTTCTGAGAACTGCAAAAGATGGGAGGGAAGATTACCGGATTTTCTGCCGTATCGCAGCGGATCGGAAGGTTCGATTGATCCGCAGTAAAGTTTTGAGATGCCAATCATTACAGTTTCCTCTCATAAGTAGTGGTGTTTGTAAAAAGGGAAAGTATAGAATCTACAAGCCCCTGGATGGATTGTTCAGCGGCTTCTACTGCTATTCTTACTCCCAGTTCTTCGGCCGCCCCTGATGTGACAGGACCGATGGACGCTCCTCGAATACTATTAACATACCTCCGAAAACCTGTTTTTTCAAGAATTTCTACGAAATTTCTTACAGTCGAAGAACTTGTAAATGTTACGAGATCCGGAGATCCGTTCTCCGAATCGACTCCAAGCAATGAAGCAACTCTTTCCCGTGAATACTCTGGTATCACATTGTGGTATATGGGTATTCTTAGAACTTCGGCTCCCATCTTTGTGAGTTCTTCGGGAAGCAGGTCTCCGGAAATTGCCGAGCCGGGGAGGAGAATTCTTTTGCCGGAATAATTATCAGAAATCGAACGGAATGCCTTTACCGTACCTTCGGAGGTAAAGACTTCGGGTATAAGATCGGGCTTAATACCATATTCTGTAAGTTGCTTTCCCGTTGCCTTTCCTATTACTGCAATTTTTACTTTGTGAAGTGCCCGACTGTCATAACCGAGATCAAAGAGGCATTTAAAGAAAATATCCACTCCGTTTACCGAGGTAAAAACGATCCAGGAGAATTCCTCTATATGGCGAATCGCCTCATCCAGAGGAGTGAGATCGGTTAAGGGTAGAATATCTATGGTGGGAAACTCCACCACCTCCGCGCCGAGCTCTCCAAGCATTGCAGAGAGCACCGATGCCTGTGATCTTGTACGCGTAACAACTATTTTTTTGCCGAAAAGGGGGCGGTTATCAAACCATTTAAGTTTCTTTCTGAGTTCAACCACTTTGCCCACAATGAGAATGGCAGGAGGTTTGAGTCTGGCCTTTTCCGCCTGTTCTGTAATTGTATCCAGTGTACTGGTAAGAGTTTGCTGTCTATTTAGAGTCCCCCACCGTATCAGCGCGGCGGGGGTATTACCGGGTTTACCCGATTCCTTAAGTCTGTTTACTATCTCGGAGAGGTTCTTTATACCCATATAGATAACGATCGTATCTGTTCCGGTGGCAAGCTTATCCCAGTTTATAGTACTTTCTTTTTTGGATTGATCCTCGTGCCCTGTTAGAAGAGTAAGAGAAGAGGAAAGTCCCCTGTGTGTTACCGGTATCCCTGCATACGCCGAAGCTGCAACAGCAGCTGTAACTCCTGGTACAATTTCGAAGGGCACGCCCGCATCGACCAGTGCCAGAGCCTCTTCTCCCCCCCTTCCGAACACGAAAGGATCACCTCCTTTAAGCCTGGTTACGATTTTTCCCTCTTTAGCTTTTTTTATTAGCAGGATGTTTATCTCTTCCTGCGAAAGAGTATGCTCTCCTGCCCTCTTTCCTGCGTATATCCTCTCGCATTCTTCGGGACAGTAACCGAGAAGTTTCTCGTTAACAAGGTAATCATAGACAATTACCTGAGATCTCCTGATGCAGTTTAAGCTCTTTAAAGTGATAAGCCCTTCATCACCTGGTCCCGCTCCCACCAGATATACTATACCTTTGTCCCTGTCCCAGCTATTCATTTCGGGCAACACCCCTTATTTCGTCAAGAATTTCAACCCCTCCTGAAGCAAGTATCTCTTCTGCCAGCTTAGCAGATATTTTTTCTGCTTCCGGGACTGCCCCCATGGCGCTTTTACGAATTAATCTTTTTCCCTCCAGATCGGAGATAAGCCCGGTTACAGAGAACTTGCTTTCTATGCCTGTCCCATTCAGTTGAGAGTAGCAGCCAATGGGTACCTGGCAACCGCCTTCCATTATTTTAAGAAAGGCTCTTTCTGCCTTTGCACAGATGAATGTCTCGGAATGAGTTACTGCTTCTACAATTTCTGCGCAAAAGGGATCATCCTCTCTTGTTTCCATTGCAATTATCCCCTGGCACGCTGCGGGAAGCATTATATCCATGGGGATAAACTCGGTTATTTCCTCTTCGTATCCTGCGCGCAGGAGCCCTGCACCTGCGAGAATGAGAGCATTGGCCAGACCCTCTTTTAGCTTTCTAAGCCGCGTGTCTACATTGCCGCGGACATCCACTATTCTAAGTTCCCGGTTAAAGTAAAGAATTTGTGCTTTTCTGCGTAAGCTGGAAGTTGCTAATGTATCCCCTTTCTCGAGATCGATGAGTTGCTTTCTTTTCAGGCTTACAAGCACATCCCTTGGTTCATCCCTTTTAAGCACTCCCCCCAATTTAAGCCCACCGGGTATCTGTACGGGAAGATCTTTTAAGCTGTGAACCGCTATATCCACTTCTCCGGATAGAAGGGCTTCCTCTATTTCTCTGATAAAGAGTCCCTTTTCTCCGATTTTTGAAAGGGGAGAGTCGAGTCTCTTATCCCCCCTGGTTTTTATTGTTTTGATTTTTATCGAGATTGAGGAAAAATCTCCGCCCAGCCGGTTATTGTCCCGGCTTTTACCCTGAAATACCCTTTCCAGTGCTTGCTTTACTTTTTCTGCCTGAATAAGTGCCAATCTGCTTCCCCTTGTTCCGATTACAAGGGTATTTCTGTATCCGTCCGGATTACGTGAGTATTCCATCACCCGTGTTCCCCCGGTTTATCGGATTCTACTTGCAGTTCGAAGAGTTTGTTAATAAACTCGATATATTGAAGATCCCTGCCGTTGCTGGCTATGTTTTTAAACTTTTTTATTATCACTCCGAGGTATTTGCCCTTAAGAAAATTGGCAAACTCAGAAACTTTCCTGTACTCATTTTCTTCTATTTTGTGCTTAATGTTGTCGAGTTCTTTTCCGGTGATGAGATCAAATTTCTCCTTGAGAGCTTCGATAGTGGGCGCGAGATTGAGC
>Ga0180301_10000509_pt1 | contig 29961 bp, 30 predicted proteins | sample GuaBasSediGuay16_FD_121797 | JGI IMG/M metagenome (GOLD analysis project Ga0180301, IMG submission 121797) | Subseafloor sediment microbial communities from Guaymas Basin, Gulf of California, Mexico - Guay16, Core 4569-2, 12-15 cm | ecosystem: Environmental > Aquatic > Marine > Hydrothermal... | reverse complement strand
TACATTGTGATACCTTAATGGAACATTAGTGTACATTATACGATCCTTACCAGCGAGCTTCGATGCATGTCTGTATTCTAATAGAATCCAAGAGGATAATTCAGGCTCTAAATGTTCTATTACAATTAATGGTTTTCTTTCCATAACTCCTTCCTCCTAGCCTCTAATTGATTAATTTCCATGCCCATGTATTCAGCTGCTGTCAATATGTTTTTACCATATATTAATGCCTCAACGTACACTCTACTAAGCCGTTTTCTAAAATCTAGGTCACGTAATAAGTGATGATCAAGTATGATAGTGTCTAGCCCCTCTATCTCCATGATCTTCAATAAGTTCTCTATAGCGTTATCAATAACTTCACTTTTGATCCTGTAGCCTTCAAAATATGTTGGAGGACCAGACATGACCAATATATTAGGCTTCCATGAAATAATATTGTCCAGTGCCTTTCGACAGATAGGTCCTTGGACGTCGCTTGCATGAACTATTCTAAATCCATCTGCTTCAATTAATGTCATTATAACATATCCTAGGGGAGTACCATCTTCTCCATGAGGGACCGGATTAGAGAATATTATTCTAAGATTTTTATCAATATTATAAGCTGATCCATCTGCTATTTTTAATTCTTTAACTAAATCTTTGACACCCATTTTATTGAGTAGAATATATGCCCTAATTCTTTGACTATGATTAATGTTTTCGGTAGGATGTTTTATATAGACTATTTTACCTCTATAATATTCTTCCTCACCCGCTCTATACAGGTAATGGTCTCTATGATAATGAGATATTATGATTATATCTGAATCAATGATTTCGTTATGGATCATTTCTAAATGCTTATTGAATCTCTCAAGCTCAATCTCATGGGGTGGTAATCCATATCTTCTTGGAGCATAGCTTACTCCAGGATCTATAAATATCTTATAAGAACTAGTATAGACTATTGTAGCCATACTACGTGTGCCCATACTATCGAATCCAATGAACTTTATCCTAGGCTTTAATGTCATCAATCCTCCACTATTGTCTCTAGACCCAGTATATTCCTTTAATTAATATATATCTGACTAACAAAATATGATAACTTGGATATTAGACGTGTATGGTTGGTTACATGGAATTTAAAGTAATTTATAAACCAAAGAATTTCCATGAGGTTGTTAGGGAACTTAAAAAAGCAATTTCAAATCATATGTTGGTAATAATTGTTGGTAAATGTAGTGTTGACTATATGGGACGTAGTGAGTCGAGACTTACTGAAGGTGAGAGATTTATTGTTATTAAACAAGATGGTGCATTTCTCGTACATAGGCCTACTGGCCATTCACCAGTTAATTGGCAACCTGATACTAGCTATATTGATGTTAGATTGGTAGATCATAGTGTAGAAATTATTGCTTTTAGGAAGAAGCCGCGGGAAATTGTTAGAGTAATACTGAGTTCTATAGAGTTCATTGGATACGGTAAATTAGTTGATCCTGGAAAGTTTGTTATGTACCTTGACGAACTTGAGATTAGAGATATATTATTCGATCATCCCGAGATTATTGAAGATGGTTTGAAGTTTACTGAAAAAGAGAAAAAACTTGATGTAGGCATTGTAGACCTATTCGGGTATGATCGCAGAGGTAGACCTGTAATAGTTGAGATTAAAAGAATAACTGCATCGCGTGAAGCCGTTCATCAACTCCTTAGATATGTTGGGGCCTATCAGAAATCATATGGTGTTAAACCTAGAGGTATTCTCGTAGCTCCTCAATATACTGTATCAGCCATTGAAGCTCTTGAAAGACTAGGTCTTGAAAGGAAGGAAATTAATATACTTAAGTTATGGAGTATGAAGAAAAAGAGTATTGAAGAAGGTAAGGGTAAGAGCATCCTTGAATTCCTATCATAATACAGTTGTACTATATAATGTTACTGCTAAGGGATATGATGAACTTTATCGAGACGAGCAGTACAGTAAGTATAGCTATGTATTTAAGAAGGGCTTCATCTCTAGAGGAACAGTTGTGGATATAGGATGTGGCACTGGCTTACTCTATGAATATATAGTCTCTAATGGCTACGATTTTAATAAATACATATGTGTAGAGCCTAGTCCTTCTATGTTAGCTATTGCTATGAAAAAGTTTTACCATGATCCGAGAGTAATAGGATTTATTGGATTAGGAGAATTTATCGGTCTTAGAAGTTCTATAGCTGACTGCGTATACTCCTTTACTGTATGGGATAATGTTCCAATAAACTATAGGAAGAGATTTCTCTGTGAAATAATAAAGCTCATTAAAAGTAATGGATATGTAGTGTTATCCTTTATTAAGCGTGGTTGGGAGGATAAGCTGAGACATATTGAAAGTATTGCTATGGAAAACAATTATGTTATAAGGTTTCTTGGCTGTAATAGATATGACTGCTTTCTAGTTATTTGGAAATAATTTTGTACTGGAATAAATACTTAAATATAGCATATAGGGGGTAAAACCTATAACATGGGAAAGGCATAAAAGCTATTCATGGCTGTAAGTTTGAGGTGTAGATCTTGGCATCAGTAAGAACTGGAGGTTCCCAGAAAATAGCCACTCCATTAAAATATCTAAGAAGTGCAATTAACCAAATTGTTCTTGTAAAATTAAAGGATGGTACTGAGTATATTGGTGTGCTCGAATTAGTCGATAATACCATGAATGTAGTACTAGCTGATTGCGAAGAAATAGATAGTCGCGGTAATCCTCAAGCAAAATATGGACGTGTACTCATAAGAGGTAGTCAAATATTATTTGTAAGCATTAATTATGGGCATGTAGCCCCTGAAATAGCTGCGAGATAAAAGGTGCATGAGATGCTTAAAGCTAGAGATGTGATGGCTAGTGAGGTAATATATGTATATATTAGTGACCCTATTTCTGAGGCCGCTAAAAGGATCTTAAATGAAGGTATAGGCTCTATTATTGTTGTATCGCCTGAAAAAGAACCTGTAGGTATTGTTACAAAGAGGGATATTATTAGGGCGGTTATATTTGAAAAACTAGATCCATTTGAAGAGCCTGTTGAAAAGATTATGACATCGCCTCTGGTAACGGTCGATGCCGACGCAGATATTGAGATCGTTATTGATACTATGTTCAAATACAACATAAGCCACTTACCTGTTAGAGAAGGTAATAGAATTATTGGAATAATTTCAGACTATGATCTTGCAGAGACCACAAGAGATCTGTTAGAGATCATTAAGAGAAAGTATGAATAAGAGAAATCCAATACCATAATCACATAAACTAGTTCCTAATATTAGAAGGAATAGATTATCTGATTACTTGAATAATTATTTAATATTAAATATTTGAGCATACATATTTAATTTCCATATAATAGATAATTTATATGGAGATGATAAATTATGAGTAGAGGCTATGGGCCACGTAGAGGATATCCGAGAGGTCCAGAGAGACATAGGTGGTTAAGAAGTGATGGCACCCCTAATTTCTCCGATAGAATATATAAAAAGACCGAGGAGTTGGAGTTACTTGCTAAACGACCAGTTGAAACAGTAGCTTCATCTACTCCTATACTTGAAGCTCTTGAAAAAATGAGCCGTGGTTATCGTAGTCTTCTAGTTACCAAGGGTCAGGGTTATCTTGAAGGCTTAATTGTGGCCATGGATTTAATAAATTATCTTGGAGGGGGTGATTATTATAATATAGTAATTAACAGACATGGTAAAAACATATATTCAGCAATTCGCAATGAACCTGTGGAAACAATAATGACACGCGATCCTATTGTTGCATATATTGATGAAAAATTTCCGGCAGTTCTAGAGAAAATGGTTGTTCATGGTGTGGGTGTTTTACCTATTATTACGCATGATAGTAGGATTTATGGTATTTTAACTGAAAAGGACATACTTGACTATCTGTCTGCAACAAGTTTTGTTGGTATTAAAGTTTCAGGTGTTATGTCATCACCTGTTATTACCATTTCTGAGAAAGACTCATTAAAGAGAGCTATGGAGACTATGATAAAATATGGTTTCCGTAGATTGCCTGTAGTCATAAACAATATTGTCCGAGGCATATTAACGGCTATGGATATAATCAAGTTCTTTGGTAAGCATGAGGCCTTTAAATATACTGTTTCAGGAAGTATTGAAGATGTTCTTAAAGTACCTGTTTCAGAATTAATGGTTCGCAATGTTGTAACAGTCTCGCCTGATTCAGATGTTGGTGAGGCTGCAAGAATTATGAGTGAAAAAGGTGTTGGCAGTGCATTAGTTGTTTCTGAGAACTATGAATTAATAGGTATTGTCAGTGAGAGAGATATACTATATGCAATAGCTAGTTCAAGTTCATAGTGTGACATTAGTTTATTTATTCCAATACATCTATTAATCCTATATTATCTATTTATACATGGTATGTGTTGAATAGGAGGTGCTATGTGATTGAAAGCCTTAGACTTCTTAATCGATGATTATCCATTTGTAGATAAAAATGAGACCTTATATTATACTTTTAAGCTTATGGAGAAATATGATCTTTATAAGGCAGTTGTTTATGAAAAAACTAAAGATAAAGGAGGACACGAGTATAAGAAAATAACAGGTATTATAACAGGTAGAGATATCATTCTTAAACTTGCAACTCAAAGAATAAGATCAACTACTCCAGGCAGGCTCCATGTAAGTAGTTTTATGAGTTTAAACCCGATCACTATTTCTCCAGATACAGAGTTCAACGATATGGTTAAAGTAATGTATGAAAAGTCTATAGGCATATTACCTGTTCTAGAGGGCAATGACATCATAGGTATTGTATTAAGGGAAAAACTTCTTGAAGTTCTAAAGAAGGATGATACAGAAATTAGATTCATCATGAATACCTATCCACTTATTGCCAGAACAAGTGATCGTATATTGAAAATTAGGCAAGATATGTTAAATAATGACGTGTCCTTTATGCCTGTTCTTGATGAGAGAAATGAGGTTGTCGGATATATAACAATTGCAGAGCTGGCATATGCACTATTTAAATTCCAAGATATAGTGCCTGCTAAGCATAAGAAAGAGAGGATAACGCGCTTAATTGTTGAAGATATTATGAGATTTAGGCCTCCAAGACTAAGAATAACTGATACTATAGCTACCGCGTTATCATATATTCTTGAAAAACGCTCTCGTGGTGCAATAGTTGTTGATGAGATCGGTGGTTTAGCAGGAATAGTTACAGTCCATGATCTACTTAGATATCTTGTTGAGAAAACTTATAGAGCTTTAACCACATAGTGTGCGATTCTTATTTGTTAATTTAATAAAATCAACTCCGTTTTGATTTAACCTGTAAAAGTCTTATTAAGGTTGTAAATTCTATTATCTTCAATGGTTTATGTGTCTTGGGGGAGCCAAAATTTATTGTTGATACTATGTTGGGCAATGTAGCCCGTTGGCTTAGAATGCTTGGCTATGACACTTTGTATTTTAAGAGAATCGAAGACTGGAAGATATTATCCTTAGCTTTAAAGGATGAAAGAGTGATTTTAACTAGAGATCATGGATTATGTAATAGAGCCAGGAAGAAGGAAATAAAATGCCTACTTCTTGAGCAGGATACTATGGAGGAAAGACTTGCATACATATCTATGAAGACAGGTATACGCTTATACATAGATCTTGATCGGAGCCGTTGCCCCATATGTAACTATGAACTTATCAAAGTAGATAGAGAAATTGTAAAGAATAAAGTGCCAAGGAGGGTCTATGAGAAACATAGTGATTTTTGGTACTGTAGAAAATGCGGTAAAGTCTATTGGATTGGTAAGCATTGGAAAGGGATCGAAGGGACACTTAAGAAGGCAAGAGAGATACTTAGTAATTGGAAACAGTGAATATAGGTTGGTGTATATGGAAAAACCTATTCATCCAAGAGAATTATCCATTAAAGACGGCGAGTATCTTGTTAAACTTGCAAGAAGAGCAGTTGAAGCGAAATTAGTAAATGGTGAAACTATAAAGCCCGAGCCAGGTACCCCTCAATATCTATTTAGGCCGGGAATGGTTTTTACTACCATTGAAACCTTTGAAGGATATGAAAGAAGGAGCTTACGTGGTTGTATAGGCTTTCTCCAACCAGTATATCCATTAGTCGAAGCAGTAATTAGATCGGCTCTTGAAGCTGCATTTAGTGATCCGAGGTTTTATCCATTAGAGAAGCGAGAGCTTGATATAGTTACATTTGAAGTTGCGGTTTTATCTCTGCCTGAACCAGTAAATGTAGCTAATAGATGGGATCTCCCTAAGAAGATAATAATCGGGAGACATGGACTTGTTGCCCGTAGAGGATGGTTCCAGGGAACATTGTTACCGCAAGTACCCATAGAATATTGTTGGGATGAAGAGACATTTCTTGCAGAAACATGTATGAAAGCAGGAATGAGCCCTGATTGCTGGCTTGATCACGCAACAGAGATACTTATCTATGAAGGTAGAGTATTTAGAGAGAAAGAACCCTATGGTGAAGTTGAAGAGAGGGATCTAAATAAGGAGTATATAAAGATATGTGGAAGGAAGAAGTAGGCATCTATGTTAGATCGCCGCATGTACAGAATGCCTCATGAACAAGATAGTATAATTCCTCCATACCTCTGCCATCCTTTGCACAAACTTCAACTGGTCTTAAAGCCTGTTTAGTCTTTAGAGCTATGTTCAGGAGTTCGGGAGCTATATCACTCAATAATCCCTCACTTCTTTCTTTCTTTGCTAGTTCTATGAGTTTCTCTGGAGCCTCTATCAAAAGCCTAGCATATTCTATGTTCTCAGCAATATCTATCTTATTGACTACGGGAACAGTGAGTAGACCTGTCTTGATCTGTGCAAGCAGTCCTAGAAACCATAGGGTAATAGCATCAGATAGCCCAGTTATTGCAGAGCCATCGATAATATATACGCTTATGAGATTAACTATGCTTGATAGTTTATGGAAGAAGTATGTGCTAGCTGGACGGAAAATAAATGCTTCCATTTGACCCGGTGTATCGATTAATACGACATCCCATTCACTTATATTACTAAAGGGCTCCTTTGATAAAATTATATCTGTTTTTTCAGCAATTAATTCACTAGCTTTTATGAAACCACCATTTGGGCCAAGTTTATAGGCTCTCATAACATCACGCAAGGTAAATATATCGCGAATATCGAAGACTGGCTCATAAGGTATTATCTCTGCTCCAGGATCTAGATTTACTTGTGCAACTCTGAGAAATAGATTTTTACGAATCCATGAGCCAAATGATTTAACGAGGCTTGATTTGCCACTGCCTGCTGCACCAATAAATACTACAACCATTACCATTATTTTACACCTCTAGACAGTACTACATCTATGGATGCTAATAATATTAGTCTTGAGGAAATAATGTTAAGAATCAATAGATTTAGTCTGTAATGTAAAAAAGATAAGGCCCTCTAAAATACTGAGTATATAATAGGTGAGATTATGGTGTCTATTAAAGTATTTATTTTAGGATTTAGAAGAGGCCCTAAAAGCCAGTATCCTAATCAAGTTATTTTGAGAATAGATAATGTAGTTGATTATAAAGAAGCCTCTAAATATATTGGTTATAAAGTAATTTATAGAGATAGTAATGGAAATGTCTACAGAGGTAAAATAATTAGATTACATGGAAGAAAAGGGCTAGTAAGAGCAGTATTTAAGCCAAATCTGCCTGGTCAAGCTATTGGTGGAGTCGCTGAACTACTTTCTTAGCTCCCCATTTTCCTTAATTGTTTCTTATACATTTCAACGAGTTCATGAGATGTAGTGGCATCTTCAGGGCCTTTATCTGGTCTCCATCTTATGAACCTTGGAAATCTAATAGATATGCCTACACCAGGCTTAATCTTATCCATTGCACATGTATGAATAGGTGACAAGGTGATTTCTGCACCAATAATCTCTGCTACAAGTGCTGGTGTTACCCATACATCTGGCTCCATTTTCACAACAACTCTTGGATGTTTATGATCGATTACATAGGGTTCAAGCATTTCCGGAAGCTTAGCAAGATCCTCATCTGTAAAGCCACTGCCAACCTTACAAACAGTTTCGAAGACATCTTTATCTGGATTATATGCTGCCATCAGTAGTGCGCCATAGGTACCTCCTCTTCTTCCACGGCCATGAAACGCTCCTACAATTACAAGATCGACTGTATCAATCATTTCGCTCTTATAATCACGCTTATACTTGATCCATAGCCATCCACGTGCACCTGCTTGATATATAGCATTTCCATGCAATGCCTTGACAACAACGCCTTCAACTCCATCTCCAATAGCTTTTAAGAAGAATTTCTCAAGTTCCTCAGGATCGTCTGTAATAATATATTCTGCTATCTTAAATACCTCACTAGGCTCGATTATTTCTTCAAGTTTCTTTCTCCTTTCAACAATTGGTTTCTCGGTATAATCTACTTCATCAGCATATAGTAGATCGAATAGAAATACTTTAACGGGATATTCTTTCATAGCAATGTGTATATCATGTTTACGTTTCCTATGCATGAGCTCTTGGAACGGCCTAAGATCCCCTGTATCTGGATCGTAAGCAACAATTTCACCTTCAATAATTGCTTCATCAGCCTTTAGATGTTTTAATGTATAATCTACTACATCTGGATATTGTCTAGTTATGTTTTCTAGTCTACGAGAAAAGATCCATACTTTCTGCCCCTTCTTATGAATCTGTGCACGTTCACCATCATATTTGTACTCAACAAGAGCTTTACCACCAGCTTTCTTAAGAATCTCTACAGGACTGCTCAATCTTTCAGCAAGCATGGGTCTGACAGGTATGCCTACTTCAGGCTTAATTCCCTTAAGAGCTTCAATACCTTTTTCAGCAACTACCTTGGCTACATTGCCTAGATCTGCTCTTAGATTGTATGCTCTCTCTATAATAGGTCTCGCATGAGCTCCTCCACCATAAACTATTGCTAATGCATCCATAATAGTTGCATCACCTATACCTAGTCGAAGCCTACCTTCTGCAAAGCGTACAATGTACTTTGCCTCTTTAGGAGATGCATCAGATAGTAAGCCTGCGAGAAGCTTTAGTTTAATATCACGACTACCTTCGCCAGTTGCTAAGGCTATACGAGCTAGAGTATTATAGACTTTAAGAACAGTTAACTTCTCAACTTTTTCAGTAGGTATGAATGCTAGTAAACCCATGCCTCCTTTACTCGCTGTTTTAGATTTTAGTTGTTCAGCGGCTTTACCAAGATCTCCTAATTTCTTATATAGATTCTCAACATCTGATTCGCGAGAATTAGTGGCTAAGGCAATAGCCTTGATCAATGTCTTTTCAGCAACACCTAACTCTGGAAGATCAGTCCATTCAGGCCATAGTTTACCCTGCAGTAGATAGACAACTTTATCTATGATGTCGGGAGGAGTTCTCTTAAACAAGTCAACTAAATATAGTGTCATTTGAGTACGTGATGTAATAGCTTCTATTTTCTCGAAAGTACTAGCTAATATACCGAACTCCATATCTTTTAGTGAAGAGGTTTTATTTGCCTCCATATTAAATACACACTCACTTTAGTATTCAATAATATATTATGGGGAAACGGTATATTTAAGGGGAAAGACTATTAGATTTTCATAGGCACCACACCGATGAATGGTACCCGGCAAGTAGGATAAACCCAATGACTTATCAGTGTTACACTGAGGTGTGGTGCCTATCAAATATTTTATTATGGTGTATATGCTATAGCCTTTAAAACAGACTTCACATCAATTATTAATTTCTCATCAGCTTCTCCCTGTATTAGTACGCCCTTTAATCTTCCACTATGGTCTCTTAATAGCATGTACCTCCCACCAATAAGTTCACTCAATCTATTGTTTATGTATTCTAACTTTACATCATTTACATTAATTGGTTTGGGCAACAAGATCTTTACACCATCAACACTTGTTGAAACAACTAGGTCCTCTGGCATAGTTGTCGTGGGATAGTGTTCAATAAAATCTATTAATGCCTCTACGACTTCTAGTTCTCGTCTCAATTCTTCAGCCCGCTTCTTTAACCAATTAAGTATATCTTCCATAGCCATTATTCCTGCCTCCAACTATTATTTATTAAACTCTAAACACTTTAATTACATATGCTCTAATGTAAACGGTGTATAGAATGCCAGCTAGAACATACCTGGTAATTCTATTGTTTACAATGATAATACTATCAACTATACCTTTCCACGTATATGGAATATATGAAAGCTATAGGAGAGGCTTAAATTTAGCAACTCTTGCAGTTGGCGAGAACTATGGAGTTGTTATTCCTGTTTATATAGAAGTATCCTACCCGGGTAATGGAGAAATTATAATACAGTCTACAGGTTATGGAGTATCGCTTGACGTAAGGTCTTCGATAGAGTATGCTGTTAAACTAGCGTCAAGATTCTCGGGAACACACTTTGATGATTATAACTATAAGGTTATTATCCAAAGCGAATATAATGTAACTGGATTAAGTGCTACACTTGCTTTTACTTTAGGATTTACCGCCCTTTTAAGAAACGATCCATGGGATGGTAACGCTACGGCAACTGGTTTACTAGCTCCTAATGGAGTAGTAGGAAATATATCTGGGATTATGTTAAAGTATAAAGCTGCTAGAGAACATGAATATGTGAGAATTATTGGCCCCTATACACCTGCACTGCTCCAATCAGAACATTATTATCCTGCATCAACATTTATTGATTCATACGAGTATTTTATAGGCAAGAAATTATATCCACGCTATATAAAGGTCTTTGAAGAAATACTCTTTAACAATTCCAAGAACATTATTTATGGTTTCTACCAAGCTTGGAATGAACTTTATAATTATAGCCAAGAAATTATTGATTATGTGAATGAAAATATAGATTCACTACCAAGTAATCTAAGAAAATATGTTGAAAATTATTTCATTACAGGTTTAAAGAGTATTAATGAATCAATTGTCCAAATTAATGAATCAAACTATTATACTGGCGCTAGTAGGGCATTTTATGGATTCTGGAATATCCTTACAGCATATAATATTATAAGGTACTATATGGATCATGAGGGTTTTTTAGAGATTATAAAGGATCAATATAATAGGAATTATTCTACTATTCGCGATCTTATAATCAATAAGTACATTGGTAAGGGAGAATTATCTATTGAAGAAATAGATATCATTGTAAATGCATATGAAAGATTATTTGAATCAAAGTATTTATTTAATAATTCATTACCTATGCTTTTAAATGAATCATCTAGTATTGAAGATGAAGTTTATGCTCTTCAAAGCATATCTGTTGCTATTGCTAGGCTTTATACAGCTAGACAATGGTCTAATTTAATTGATTATGTCTCGAATTATAAAGAGAAATTATTCACACATGATGTTATTAAGGAAGTATTAAGAGAGGAGATGGATTTAGCTGAGACAATGTATAACTACATACTATACTTATTTATGGGTAAGGGAAAGGAGTTCCTCGAGAAAACTATTAAGGAGCCTCTAGATGATGCAAAGAAGTTCATTGATGTCGATCCATTGTATGCTTTTTCAGAGATTATGAAGGTAGAAAGAGATCTAAGTAATACATTATTGTCGATACCCAACTATACTATTATAAATAAATTTGTTTTAGAAGACATAAGGAGAACCGTTGTAAGGATAATGACATGGTACTTGCTATATGAGAATACTATATTGCCATCTGGATTTACTGCTATGGAGTTCCTTGAAACAAGTGGTAATCTAAGTTTGTCAGCATTATCAACAGCATTACTTCATGCACTGGTCTATAAAAGGCTTTATAGCTTTATTGAAGGACTAGAGGGGAGTACATATGGGACATATTCTATTCAATTCTCGTTTCCACATGATTATTTACGAGCTATAGCTATTGCAGGAGCAGTAGCAGTAATGGTTATCTCATCAATAATATTTAGCATATATAGTGTTAGTAAGAAACGCTTATCTAAAAGTATTCAAAGAGAGTCCGTTGTCTTATCTTCTCCCGGCTCCTACGAAGAGCATCGAGAAGAGACTTAATTGTCTCTCTAAAATCTTTCTCCAAAGATCCTTTTAGTCTAGGATTATACAGTGCAGCTGCGGGATGATATGTTACAGTCAATTTAAATGAAACCCCCTCTATAGATGCGTTAAAGACACGTCCATGCATACGGGACATATTAATCCATTTAAGACCTGTTAGTTCAAATAATGTTTTACCAGCATGCCTGCCAAGAGCTACGATTACCCTTGGCTTTATAAGTTTTATCTGCTTTAGAAGGTATGGTAAACAAGCATTAATTTCCTCTTCTCTGGGATCACGGTTACCTGGAGGCCTACATTTAACAATATTAGTGATATATACGTCTTTTCTTGTCAATCCTATAGACTCTATTAATTCAGTCAACAATTTACCTGCTGCACCTACAAAAGGCCTTCCAGTTTCATCTTCACGGGCACCTGGAGCCTCTCCTATAAACATTAAGTCTGCATTCCTACTACCTTCTCCTGGAACTGGATTCTTCCTATTTCTATATAAATCACATTTTTTACATTTCATAATCTGTATTATCAGTTCATTCCATTCATCACTAGCCAAGCCTTTCACCATATAATACTACCAATGTTTTGTATCAATGTCCTCCGGTAATTTAATGTATCCCTATGTATAATTAACAATATTAAGGAGTTATAAGAGTGAGTGAAGGGCTATTGGAGTCAACCAATGTTACAAAGATTATAATAAAGACAGGTATAGCTGAGAAAGCTGGGTTATACCATATCGAAGGTGTAGAATATGATGAATTAGATAATTATTTGAAGAATAATTTAGATAAGATGAAATCAGAGTATATAGCCTTGATCCCTGATATAAATGTACCTTTTTCTGAATTTATAATATATGACGTAAAGGATTTTCTAAAATCTAATGTTGATGCAGTTATTGTAATATCCAGGCCTAAAGGCATTTTTGGCAAGCTCTTATCAAGACTTGGGGCTTTAGATATTCTTGATAAGATAACAGGGCATCCCCACGGTTACCTTATTATATTTAAAAAGAAACTGCTTGATGACGTAGGTTTTGTAGGTACCAGCATCATATCTAAGATATTGGCCCGTTCAAGAAGAATATATCAAGTAGTGTATGAAATACCATTGTCTGAGCATATAATAGCGGTCTACGGTAGATTACCCTATTCTATTACTCTTCTAGTAAAGGAGCCAGGCAAGGTAATTAGGTTCGGAATTGTCGGTGGATTGGGTGCTTTAGTAAATGTAGCTACTGTTGTTACAGTGGCTAATTTACTAGGCTATGTTTATGGAGAAACAGAGCTCCTTTTAATCCCTATTATACTCGGATTTGAAACAAGTATTATATTCAATTTTATTCTCCATGAACTATGGACTTTCCGCGAAATGAATCTTCCAGGGGGCTTTATAAATAGGCTGAATAGATTATTTAAGTATCATTTATCAAGCATAGCTAGCTTTATCATTCAATCGAGTGTTATACTTATTCTTACAGGTCTATTGTCGGTCAACCTAGCTTTATCAGCATTTACAGGTATATTACTAGGTTTTATAGCCAATTATATAATTGGACGTACAATAACGTGGCACTATAGATAAAGAGCTCTGGTGAACATATTTGCAGGGATTTTCAATAATCCTGCCTACTTATAATGAGGCAGAAAATGTTAGGATCTTAATACCTAAATTAGTTAGTATATGGGATTCTCACGAATTTGACTATGAGATAATAATAGTAGATGATAATAGTCCGGATGGTACTGCAGAAATAGCCAGAGAGTTTGAGAAGTCATATCCGGTTAGAGTATTTGTTAGAATGTGTAGACTTGGTTTATCCTCTGCAATAATGTATGGTGCTAAAAAAGCATTATACAATCATGTTATAGTAATGGATGCCGATCTACAGCATCCTCCAGAAAAAACAATCGACATCGCCTATTTATTATTTAAAGGCTGTGATATAGTTGTAGCATCAAGATATATTTCTGGAGGAGGAATTGAGGGATGGAGTAAATTTAGGCTTTTAGAAAGTAAGATTGCAACATACCTAGCACATATTATGCTTCCGATAACTAGGAAAACGAGCGATCCTATGAGTGGATTCTTCGGGTGTAAAAGGGACTACCTTCTAGATCCACGTATAGTGCCTATTGGATATAAAATTCTTATAGAAATAATATGTTTAAATCCTGATGCAAGAGTATGTGATGTTCCATATATATTTAGATCTCGTCTCTATGGAGGAAGTAAGCTTAGTTCAAGTGTGATATTGGACTATGTTAAACAACTGATATATCGTAGATTTCATTAGACCTTTACTCTAAGCATATCCATACCCTTCAATTGATCCCATTGGATATCTAGGTCTATGGATTTAGCGGCTATAACCAGAGCACCCAATACTGGCCTATATTTTAGTCTTACAACAACTACTCCTGAGATATCTCTCAATAAAATATTTTCGAACTCTTTTCTAACAATGTCTATATTGAATATTCCACCAGTATAGTAAACATGGATCTTGCCAATAATTTTTAGCTTTTTAGCCACAGCTTTAACAGCTTCGGCAAGTTCGAATGCAGCGTCCACTAGTATTTTCTCGGCGATTTGATCTCCTGCCTCATAAGCTTTTTTAACTATTGGAGCGAGCGAGGCTATCATTTCAACATTAAAACCTATTTGGTAAATAAAATATGATAGTTCTTCTTTATCCTTAACATTAAAGTGTTTAAGGACAAGATCGGCTAATGGACCCTTAGGTAATCTACCATCTAGCATCTTAACAGCAGTTTGTAATGCTTGGTATCCTATCCAGAAACCACTGCCTTGATCTCCTAGTATACATCCATGATTTCCTGCAATATACCTATTTTTTCCATCCCATCCATAAGCTATACTTCCAGTACCTGCTATGACTGAAATACCTGGTTTTCCATAACTTCCAGCCATTAAAGCCTCATGAGCATCATGTTCTATAATGATTTTCTTACTCCAATTAAATGCTTCAAGCCTATCTCTAAAATATTGCAGATCATACCTTGTATCTAAACCTGCAAGTGCTATGCATAAACTATCGAATGTATCGATTTCAAGCATACCATTTTCGAGAGCCCTTATAATAGAGTCCATAATATTTATTACAGCATTATCCATACCTACATTATGATAATTACTTGGCCCCGAAACACCGTATCCTGTAATTTCCATAGCTTCTGTATCAACTATCACGGCCTCTGTTTTACTACCTCCACCATCTACACCAACTATATATGCCAATTCATATCAACCGCTGGATTTATTACTTGGATATGCTATGTTCTTTATAAGAGTGTAATGGTATAAAAAGGATTAATGGTGATCGCTATGGGAGGAAAACATGGAAAGTATATTTATGTTCAGAGAAAGGATGGATGGTATGTAAAAGTTAGGGTTTTAAAGAGCCGTGAACCATCTGATCCTGATAAGTATATTGTTATAGGTCCTAAAGTAAAAGAGCCTCCTTATACGTATAAAGTTCTGAAAGAAGATGATCTTCCCGATCTCATTAAGGAGAAATTATACATGGTTTAAATATTTTAGCTACTATTTCTAATCTTTTAACTAGAGAGTGCTGATGCCGACATAGACGGATCCGCTCTTGGAGATGAAGAAGGGTCGATTGACTGAGATCTTCAAGATATTCTTAGAATAATAGGTGTAGAGATTGTCTGAAGTAGTAGAGATTAAAATGCATGAAGATATTGATAGAATTAGTGAACAATTAAGGAATCCTGCTTTCGGAGCATATATTAATCTTGAAGGAATATTTTATGGAGTTGAACGTATTATTGGAGATACAGTATCTAAAATATTTAAAATAATACTGGATAAAAGCAAGGGCAGATGTTTCTATATTAGAGTAAGTCTTAGGGATAGAGAGACGAGTAAATGGGATGAACTTATATCGGTAATATGCGGTTCAACTATTATTGCTGCATGTGGAACCATAGCTGGTAAAGAAGAAGTAGGAAGTAATATTGTATCAAAGATTGTAGAAAAAATAAATAATAAAAATTATATTTCTGCAATACTTGAATTCATAGAGTTGCCTCTTAATTTCCCAGTTAAGAGATTCGGTGTTTCTATTGAAACAGTTATTGAAGAGTCACCTGCTGTAGAGGAGAAGAAAATAGAAAAATCCTTAATTTCTAGAGAAACTATTGCTAACACACCTGTTCCATCGCCAGCCTCAACAATATCTATTAGATCAAGTATGGAGAAAACACAGGTGCTGCCAAAAAGTGTTATGAAGAGGTTTTATCAGAAAATATTGCCTAGAATACCTTCTATGACACGTCCAAGAGAGAAGTCTTTTAGTGAAAGAAGCATTATTGAGTCTATGCATGATGTACTTTCCTATGAAAAATACCTTCTAAAGATCATGGAGGAGATATTAGACAATACCTTCTCGGGCGAAGTAAATATCCCTATTTTAAGAATTAGGAGAGGAGGAGAACGTCTACTTGCTGAAGTAAATGTCACCAAACTAGGACTTGTTATGAAAAGAGAAAAAATGATGAAAATAGCTACATTAATAGCCGATCTTATTAAGAAAATAGTAAATGAGAATAGTGAATACCTTAAGTTTAAAGGTGTGGACGTCGTTGTAAAACATGGATGGGATTTAGTGAAGATATCAAGATAGTTTAGGAATAAGAAATAAAAACCAAAATGTAAGTAATCATAAACGCTGAGAAGGGCCCGTAGCTCAGCCTGGTAGAGCGGCGGACACCACCAACCAGATCCGGTTGGTGGAGGCTGAGGCTCTTAACCCGTAGGTCCCGGGTTCAAATCCCGGCGGGCCCGCTTTTCTAAACTTGTTTAATAAGGTTTCATTGAATATTTTAACAATAGGTTGTGAAAGGATATGCTTAGAAAGATTTATGATAACTTATATGTCGTGGGAGATACTAGGACATTATTCATCGATGGAGTTAATACACTTGTATTCGCCGATCTTCACTTAGGTTTCGAAGAGGATATGGCTAGGAACGGCTATTTTATTCCAAGAGCTCAACTTTCTAGGGCAATAAAGTTTATTGATAAAGCTTTCTCCATAATAGGCAATATTGATACGATCATTATTGATGGTGATTTAAAACATGCATTTGATAAACTATTAAGGCAAGAAAGATATGAAGTTAAGAAATTTCTAGATTATTTAATTAATGAAAAGAATGTTAAAGAAATAATAATTATCAGAGGTAACCACGACAATTATATACCAATTATATTGAAGGATTACGATATAGATTTACACATTACATACGACCTGTATGTAGGAGATCAGAAAATACTACTAACTCATGGCCACTTGGACATTGATATAGAAGGCTACGAAGCTATAATAATAGGCCATGAACATCCGAGTATAGGCATAGTTGATGAACTAGGTCTTCTAACAAAAGTTCATTGCTACTTAAAAACTCCAACGATCGACAAAGCACATATAATAGTATTACCAGCACTTGGCGCTTATCAAGCTGGGAATACCATATCTCTTGATCGAGAAAATTATTTGTCACCAATTATGAGAAAATATGGTTTAATTGAAGAAACGATACCTATTGCTATAATAGAGGATACAGGGGTATTAGAGCTTCCAAGACTTGAAATACTATTTATGCGTGAGCAAATGGTTTTATAATAGTTTATAAACCATTTATAAACCATAAAATTCATGGTTTATAAGGGGAGGTGTTCTAGGTGGGTGAAAAACTAGGGATAAAGCCAACTACTAATATTGAAAACATAGTAGCTACTGTTATACTGGACCAGACACTAGATCTTAATGCTATTGAGAGAAATGTACCCAATGTAACTTATCAACCAGATCAATTTCCAGGGCTTATTCTCAGACTTGATAAACCCAAGACTACGGCATTAATATTTAAATCAGGTAAAATGGTTGTTACTGGAGCTAAGAGTACTAAAATGTTGATACAGGCTGTTAAGAGAATAATTTATTTGCTACGTAAACATGGTATATTGATCACTGGTAGACCCAAGATACAGGTACAGAACATAGTTGCATCTGGAGATATACATGCGCAGGTCAATCTCGAGAGAGCAGCTTATCTATTAGAGGATAGTATGTATGAACCTGAACAGTTTCCCGGCTTGATCCATAGGATGAGAGATCCTAGGGTTGTATTATTGATCTTTAGTAGTGGTAAAATGGTGATAACTGGTGCTAAGGAGGAACGTGAAGTGGGGGATGCTGTTGTTAGAATAGCTGGAAGATTAAAACAACTAGGCTGCCTTAAATCAAGAATATAATGCTTTTTCTAATAGTTGGTTTAAATCTCTTTCTAATTCTCTAATAATTTTTAAAGAGCTTTTAACTATATTAGGCATTTTAATTATAAGAATATTTTAGATGATGAAGTGGGCAGCCATGGACCCTTCAAGGGATGAAGAGCCTAGTCTCACACTGAAATTAGTTAAAGGCACAATAGTAGCCTTAGATCTAGATCGATTTGATGAAATGATTAAGGAAAAAGGATGGAGTAGGTATTCTCCTAACATCATTACTGGTTTGCTATCAAATCTCGTATATGATTTCTCAAGAAAATGGAGTGGTACAGTAATATTTGGACTTGACTGGAAAAGAGGAACTGAGGAAGCAATCATTGAGATCCCATGTGTTGAGCCTATAGAGTTAAAGGATGATTTGACGAGGATCTGGAAGGAGATAAATGATGTAGGAGGCAAAATCACGATAATAGCTATAAAAGACTATATAATTGGAAAGAATGCTCGTTCAAGAAGGGAAGCATATTATGGAACAAATGGTAGATCTAGAGCCATAAGGCTTCTAAGAAAATTAAAAAGAGCAGGTGGAAATAAAGTTTATATTGAAAATTAATTATCACTATTGTCTCACTTTTACTAGGGATTATGATATTCAATTGTTTTTTGTATTACAATAATATGTATAAGTTTTATTATCAAAATCATGGCCATGGCTGAAAATATAAAGGCTGGAATAGATAAATATCCATATTTTTGAACATTATATTTTGTATCTAATGCTAAATTGATACAACAATTATATTTGTCTATGAATACAGACGCATGCATATTATTAAGTTTCATAACCACAGTTTCATTATACCCTAGCACAGTATTTGTACCATTTGTTAAGACGTGATCGCCATTAAAGTAGAAAAAGATTAAGCTTATATTAATGTTATTTTGACAATACGAGGTAATGGTTAAGTTTGCTGCTACATATGCATCCTCAGGCTTATATTCAAATATCTCGAAAATAGGTGAGCTAATACCATTTGATAAATCAATTGTCTTCTCTTTATGAATCTCAACAGATTCAGTCTCCATAGCTAATATAGCTAGAGCAAAAGCGAATGCTAGTAATACAAATATTGCTACCAAATACTTTAACGTATATGTCTTATCAAGGTTTTCTATCATTATTTGGCCTCAGGCGAAACATTGATTATCTACTTTGAAATAAATTTATAGAACTCCTCTTATATTTATATTCTAAAATTGCATTATGACTAAACCCAGGGAAATGTGGATGCGAAGAAAACTTAGGCATAAAAGGAGAGCCAGATTATACGTCTATAGTTTAATTATACTTTCATTCATAATATGGGGATTATTTTTAATCGATCTACAAATACCGCTTGGACACTATGACTACAATGTAGATATTGACTATGATCATTATATGCTAAGGATAACAATAATTAATGTAACATTTATTGATAGGGATTATCCAAATCTAAGGAAAGGAGATAATGTATCATTAGGTTTCGTTGTAGAGGGTAATACATTTTGGATTGCTAATGTAACATTTATACCTGGTGCATTGTTAACAATAAATAAAACAACTTCAGTATACCTTAAATCAGCTCCCAATATAAGAAATATTCGTTTCATTGATAGTTTCTTAAAATCCCCTATTCCATTCACTGGACTAAAAATTATAAATAAAACATTAAATATTATAGAATTAGCTTTTTGGTATGGAAGCCTATGTACAAGAGTTATTTCACTAATACAGTTAATATATGTAGGGCCAAGTATACACATTATTAATAATGGTAACATAGATCTTAAATTCGATTTATATGTAATACCTTATAATGAGGATCATTTAAAAAGAATTTATAATACTATCCATGTTTCAAAAATAATTAGAAAAGGAGATAGTCAGAACATTACTTTAGAGTTTGACAAGATCGTCTATCTCAACTACGATGTGAGCACATACAATTCATTTCCTCAACTAGTACTTACTAATCATTCTATTTTCTTTAGTTTTAGAAGAAACTTATTCATTGCTGTCATAATACAGATACTATTATTGATACTGTTTCTAGCATGGTATCGTAAAACTTCGTCTCATTCTTAAATTCCTACATTATCTCATAGTCAATTCATGGAGCTACCTTCATTGTACAACTGAAAAGGTTTAAATAGAAAGGAGGTATATAATGGATTCTAGAAATCCGAGTTTATGGTGGTAAATTGTGTATAGGAGGATCCTATCCATATTAATCGCGGCTATGTTTCTACTACCAATGCTGTCTCTAATTATGGTTTCTCAGCCAGTAATGGCGCAAGAGACAGTAGGGCCTAAGACAGACACTTTAATATATAAGAGGTACACTTTAGACCAAGTTAAGGACGCATTAGATGCAGGCGATATTGATGTATATTTGTTTGGAGTACCTCCATCTTTAGCTGTAGAGATGCAAGATGATCCAAATATTGCCATATATACTGCACCAGCAGGACTAGTAAACTTCATATTTAACCCATCGCCTGTGTATTATCATAACTATACTGGATACTACACTTTAGATGAAATAGCTGATATGGAGGGAGTACCTCCAGACGCTATTGTCTACTATGAAGCTAGTGAAGAAGGCGGATGGACATACGTAGAATTTGGAGCTCATCCAGATTACGGTATAAATCCATTTGCTTTTAGAGAAATAAGATTTGCAATGAACTATGCATTCGACAGAGATACCATAGTTACTGCTATTTATAATGGATTTGCTGTACCAATGTACACTTTCCTCAGCCCATATGATCCGGACTATGCCACAATAGCTGATATTATTGCTAAATACAGATTCGGCTACGATCTAGATCTAGCCAATAGAATTATATCAGAGAAGTTAGTTGCTGTAGGTGCAGAGATGCTAGGTACTTACTGGTATTACAATGGTGAAAGAATAACACTTAAGTTCATTATAAGAACAGAGGATGAGAGAAGGCAGATAGGTGATAACTTAGCAACAAACCTTGTTAGGTTAGGCTTCGATGTACAGAGGCTTTATCTAACGTTTGGTGAGGCAATTACAAGAGTATATGCAAGCAATCCATATGACTTCCAGTGGCACATTTATACAGAGGGCTGGGGTAAAGGTGGTATAGACAGATATGACTATGGTACGATCAACCAGTTTGGAGCTCCATGGTATGGATGGATGCCTGGATTCCAAGTACCAGGTTGGTGGAGCTACCATAACAAGACAATAGATGAAGTATGTCAGAAGATATTCTTTGGAGAATTCAGTAGTAAAGAAGAAAGAGATCAACTATACAAGGAAGGTACTGAGTTAATTATACAGGAAAGTGTACGTGTTTGGGTTGTAACAAGATTAGAGGTAACACCCACTCGTTCAACTGTAAGAGGGCTAACAATGGATCTTGGTGCTGGCCTACGTGGTATTTGGAACCCACGTGAATGGTATGCAGAGGATCATCCAGATACAATGACCATAGGTCATTTATGGGTAATGTCAGCAAGGACGGTATGGAATCCATATGGTGGATTCAGTGACGTTTATAGTGTGGATATAGAGAGGGCTACCTATGATCCATTCATGTGGGCCCATCCATTCAATGGAGAGCCTATACCATTCCGTACCACATACACTGTAGAAACTGCTGGACCAGATGGAACTCTACCAGTACCCTCTGATGCCCTTGTCTGGGATGCAGAATCTGATCAGTGGGTTACTGTAGGAGATGGCGTTACAGCTAAGAGTTATGTAGTATTCAATCTTAGCAAGGTAATTGGAACTAAGTGGCACCACGGTATAGAGATCACATGGGCTGACGTAATTAGCACTTGGGCTTACCTGTGGGAGCTATCTTATGATACTGAGAAATCAACATTAGAGGCTGAAATAGCTAGTCCTAATCAGGCCTGGTTGGATACAATTATGGGATTAGTATTTGATACAGATAACAATTTAATGATTGTATATGTTGACTACTGGCATTTCGATCCTAACTACATAGCATACTATGCTGTATTATCAACCGTTAATCCTGTAGAACTAATTGAGGCTATGTTCTCACTAGCATTTGACTATAAGACATATGCTCTTAGTGAAACAAGAGCTGAGGACGAAGGTATACCTCAACTTAACTTAGTATTACCAGATCATGCAGCGGATGTAGAGGATGTCTTAGAGACATTTGTAGACAATACAACTATATTTAACCGCGTCAATGCCTACTGTAATGGAATGCTTACAATGGATGAATGGAATGCACGTGTACAAGCAGCTATTGACTGGATCGACCCAGCTAACCTACGTCCAGCATGGATTAGTGACGGAGCATACATGTTAGTAAGATTCGACCCCGATCTACAGGAGGCAGAATTACATGCATTCCGTGATCCAACATATCCATTTAAGCCTGGAGACTGGCTATTCGGTACTCCAACTACACCATCTGTCACAGAGGTAGATGTGCCAATAATGACTCCTGGACAGGATGTAGAAATAACTGTTCAGGCTACTGGACCGGGAAGTATTAAGATTATAGTCATGCTATACGATCCTGTTGCTAAACAGACACTATACTTCGCAGAACTACCTCCATCACCTGAGGGTGTATGGACAATAACATTACCTTCTGATGTCACAGCGCAAATGATATCCTTCAGGAGATATGAGTTTACAGTAATGGTGATATCGGATCAAGTAGCTGTACCCGGTGTCCACACAGAATATATAGAGCCTGTTAGCCCGTCATTATATGAGCAGTTAATGGCTATTCAGACACAAATGCAGGCATTACAGGAGCAGTTAAGCTCGCTATCTACAAGTCTAAGTGAATTAGCAAACCAGACAGCAGCATTAATTGATCAATTAACTGAGCAACTTAACTTACAGATATCTCTACTTAACCAGACCCTAGGAGCTGCTGTTGCAAGTTCATTCCAGCAGGTCGTAGAATCAATTAATACATTAGCACAGGGCCAAGCTCAGACTTTAGATACGTTATCTAACTTAGTTGATACTGTACAGGGATTAAGCGATGCTCAGAACAACCTAGTCAACAGTGTGAACAGCTTATCACAATCTGTCGATCAGATTAGCCAGGGTGTGGCTGGACTAGCTAGCTCTGAGGATGTAAGCGATCTTAAGTCATCAGTAGAGGCTCTTCAGGGTACAGTAGGAACTGTACAGATTCTAGAGATAGTTGTCTTAATACTCGTACTAATAGCTATAGCGATACCATTTGTAAAAAGATCTTAGTCTCTTCACATTATATGGCACAATTTATTTTTTACCCTAAACATCTCTTCTACTTATCTAAGACTATTATGGGGGAAACAATCCGAATAGTATAAATATTCGAGGGGCATGTAAACACATATAATGTATATTGGACTGGGTAAAAATAAAAGGAATCATTAATAATAAATATGTTGAGTGGTGTGTCTTCCTATGCCTGGCGTGGGCAGAGTATTACTAAGGAGGGCGATAGCACTAGGAATAGCACTTGTCTTAATTGTATCATTGACAGCTATAATAATGGAAGGAACGGGCTATTCAATAAAGGTTCTTAAGGCAATTATAGATTCAAATGTTAGAGCCTATTATCAACAACTAAGGCAACGACCTCAAGCAATAAATCAGACCGAACTTGAACGACTTGTTAATGAATATAGGAGTAGGCTTGAGGAGATCTATGGTATTAATAAGCCTTGGTATGTTAGAGCAGGTAGACTCATATGGACTATATTGTCATTTGATTTCTCATACACCTATAGCGATGAGGTAGCTGGTGTAGCGGGTCTTCAGGCACCAGTGCCAGTATCTAATGTTATTATGGCATGTTTACCTAGGACTATTGTTATGCTTACTATTGCTCAGATAATTGTTGTAATGATTGCATTGTTATTTGCACCATCAATAGCATATAAACATGGTAGTCTTTTAGATAGAGCTGTTGTAACTTATGCAGCGTTATTCAATGCTATACCAGTATGGTGGCTCGGAATGGTGTTTATACAATTATTTTCCTTTAGCCTAGGTATATTCCCGAATACTGGTAGACCTATTATAGCTTATATTAATAGATTCTGGCAAGATCCTTTCATTAACTTAATGAAGATAGCGTATCATGCTTCACTACCTATTATAACGATAGTCATTGCCTTCCTAGGATCTTGGTTTTATTCTATAAGGGCTATGGTATTACGTGTAGTTAGGGAAGATTTTGTCATGGTAGCTAAGGCTAAAGGCCTTCCTGATAGATTAATTAGTAGAAGATATATATTGAGAGTTGTAGCACCCCCAGTAACAACATCTGTTATATTATCTCTTGCATACTCTATTGGCGGCTTTATAATAACGGAGTCAGTTTTCGATTGGCCGGGTATGGGTTCACTCTACTATGCAGCAATAGTATCTGCAGATGTTGCAACAGTATTGGCTCTAACTTATGTTACAACGGCTGTTTATGTAACAGCTAGGTTTATCCTCGAAGTTCTGTACATATATCTAGATCCTAGAGTACGACTTGGTTAGAGGTAGTGTACAATGGCTCAGGTAACTCGTCCATATGAAGTTACATTTAGACAAAAATTCGTGCAGAAATTAAGAGAGCTTAAGGGTACATTAAGGGAAGTATGGAGCTATGGAACTGGTAGAGCAGGTCTTGTCTTATTGGTGATTTTAGTCAGTATATCAATATATGCTGCACTGACAATGCCGCCGAATTTTGTAGACAATTATTGGGACAATATTGGAGTACTCGTTGAAAACCCAGATGTTGTTCCACCAGAATGGACTAAATATTTTGGAGTGCCATATGCTCCTCATGTAGCAGTTGTAAAAGATGAACCTGATGCAGCGCAATACTTAACTAGGACATATATTGTTCAAGTTAATTATACATTAAAGTACACTTTAGAGCACCCTGTATTCCCAAAGGGTATACTAGTAAGACTTAGAGGTATACTTATAGACCGGCAGCGAATGCAGGGTCCAAGATATAAATTGTACTTAAGAAGACCTGATGATATTATGCTGTTATTGGTCAAGGATGCGATTAAAATAACATCAAATACTTCACTTGTTGATTCAAGGGCATATGTTAATTCGTACTATGATATTTTATTGTCTGAACAGAAACTTAACTACATAGATATATTAAAATATTTAATAACTAATTATGCAAAAAAAGAGGGCATTTTATATCTGAATGAAACCAGCGGTCAATATTACATTAAACTTACGTCTGCGGATGGAAAAGAATTTGATATTGACTTAGGAACGGCTATCTCATTATTAAAGAAAGAAGTCACACTTAATCCTATTAGTTATATATTTGGTGATATAGTTGATATGAAGCCGATATTAGAGAGTTCTACTGAAGGAGGCTATAAATTATCAGGAATACAGGTCCTTACAAGGCCGTTAACAGGCAAGTATGAATTAACCTTAGAACTTAACTATATAGGTATAATGACTCATATAGATGCCAAGAACTATTTAGAAAGGCCTGTATTAGAGACGAAAATGATTTTTAAAGGAACGATCTTTGGTCTTATGGGAACAGACAGTGAAGGACATGATCTTGCTTTAGGACTTCTATATGGTTTTCCAGTGGCAATGTCCATAGGTCTTGTTGTAGCTGTAATAACATCCATTATAGGACTTCTTGTAGGTACAGTAAGTGGTTATTATGGAGGAATAGTTGATGAAGTTGTACAGAGAATTATCGATGTAATGGGTAATATACCATTACTGCCTATATTAATCCTTCTAGCAAATATTGTTATTGCATTGTTCCCTAATAACCCAGTGCTTATCCTTCTAACAATATTGCTAATACTTGTGGTATTTGGATGGGGTGGATTGGCGATAATAACGCGTTCAATGACTTTAAGTATTAAGGAAGAACCCTATGTCGAAGCCGCTAAAGCTCTTGGTTCAGGAAATAGACGGATACTATTTAAACATATAATTCCACAGATAATCCCATACATTGTTGCCAGTATGGTATTCTCAGTTCCTAACGCGATACTTACAGAGGCTGGCTTAAGTGTTATAGGAATAAGACATGGATTACCAACATGGGGTGCCATATTAGCAAGTGCTAATACTCCACAGACTAGAGCTGTTGCAATGCGTTCATGGTGGTGGATAATACCACCTGGTTTACTGATATCTATAACTTCACTAGCATTTGTATTATTGGGTATGGCACTTGAAAAGATAGTTGAACCAAGATTCCGTACAGCTTAGAGATTTTTAACTATTTTTCCTAAGTATATTCCATTTTTATTTTTTATAATTTCTACTAGAGCTCGTTTGCTCCTTTGTACATGTTTGCCTATTATAGTAATAATTCTATGTCTTCTATCATCTATACCTATGTATTCGCCTCTAAATATTCCCCTGCCAGCTATGTTGACTTCGATCAAGGACCCAATATCATATACAATAGGAATTCTTTTCATGTATTTCATACCCCATTCATCCATACTCCATCTAAGTTTTATACCAAGTGTCCTTTCCAAGTCTTCAATTCTACTCCAGTATTCTCTCCAACTTAGGGGTCTAACTCCCCTTACTTTACGTCCAAATCTATGGATATTGTACTTTTGAATGGTTACAGGAGGCCATCTTTTCCCGGCACCTATTTTTATAGCCCATCTTACTACATCAATTACATCTTTATCATTTACTCCTGGAATCCACAATGGTGTTATATGTAGATCTATTTTAGTATTTTTAGCTACATATTCGGATATATTAATAACGGTTTTCACATCAAACCAGTTAACGCCTTGTAAAATACGAGCTTTGCATCGATCGAGAGTTTCAATACTTAAATTTATCCTGTCTAAACCACCTTTTTCCAGTTTATCAACATACTTATAAGACATTAAAGCTCCATGCGTCTCAAGTGCAACACTAGATACACCCGGTATGCGTTTAAGCTCATGTATTAGCTCAACGAGATAAGGATACGTTAAGGGATCTCCCATGGTATCTATTAAAACCTCAATTCCTGATCCTTTATATCTGATGGCCTCTTTAACTCCCTTAATTATAACATGTTTATCGACTATATATTCTGCCCATCGGTGTTTGCTAAAAGGTCCAGCATCAACACTACAAAAAATACAATTTAACGGACAAATAGTTGTGGGTCTAACCTGTAGTACATTTGTCCCCCTGTCTATTACTCCAAATGCAATATAGCCAAAGGCCGGAGTAACTTGATTAACCCAATAAATTACTCTACCATCAGGATATTTTCCAAGAATCTTAAGATATTCCATTTACTGACCCTATATTTCATCCTCTATATTGTTATCTATCTAAGAATTATTGTTATTTTAAATTTTAATAATAAAACTATCATAAATGGATAATAAAACAGATCTTTTATACAGATCCTTGGCTACGATAGTTAATCGAAGAGTATTCGTTAAAATATGATTAGATCTATTATATCTAATAAAGCTTATATAGGAGCGACTATTATTTAAACTAAAAACATTAAAATAGTTCCTTAATTATTGGTATATCGTGGTTGGCGGGTAGGTAACCATTGAAAAACGTAGATTGTCGCAATGAAAAGAGGTGTATCCAATGGTTAATGAAGTATTGCTTGACATAAGAAATCTAAAGACGTATTTCTATACGACAAAAGGTGTTGTAAAAGCAGTAGATAACATATCAGTGAAGCTCAATAAAGGAGAGGTTTTAGGCATAGCTGGTGAATCCGGCTGTGGTAAGAGCACTCTTGCATATTCGATAATAAGATTAGTTCCTCCCCCAGGCAAAATTGTTTCTGGCGAAATCTATTTTGATGGAAAAAATATATTGAAATACAGTGATGAAGAATTTAGGAGAAAGATTAGATGGAAAGGTATATCTATGGTATTTCAAGGTGCTATGAATGCTTTAAATCCTGTTTATACAGTTGGTGATCAAATAGCAGAGGTAATTATGCTTCATGAAGGATTAACAAAGAAAGAGGCTTATACAAGAGTATATAAGTTATTAGCCTTAGTGGGTATTGATCCGAGGCGAGCACATAGTTATCCACATGAGCTTAGCGGCGGTATGAAACAACGTGTAATGATTGCTATGGCTCTAGCTTTGAACCCTCCCCTAGTAATAGCTGATGAGCCTACAACAGCTCTTGACGTAGTAGTTCAAGCACAAATTATGAACTTATTAAAAAGACTTCAAAGAGAATTAAAGATATCAATTATTTTAATAACTCACGATCTTAGCCTAATTGCAGAGATAGCTGATAAAGTAGCTATCATGTATGCTGGAAAAATAGTTGAATTTGGAACTGCAGAGCAAATATATTATAATCCTCAGCATCCATATACTCAAGGTCTACTATCTAGCATACCTCGGTTACATGGTGAATTGAAAAAACTAGAATGGATTCCGGGCGTTCCACCAGATTTAATTAAGCCCCCTCCCGGATGCCGTTTTGCTCCTAGATGTAAGTTTAGGTTTGAAAAATGTGATAGTGAGCCTCCAGTAATCGAGATTGAGCCTGGACATTATGTTGCATGCTGGCTTCATGTAAAATCCTAAAGGTGGTTTATCTATGAGTGAACCAAATATATTTGAACCCACTCCAGATCAAAATACAGTATTATATGTAAAAGATCTAAGGACGTGGTTTCCTGTTAGGCGAAGCTTAACCGATATAATAATGCGTAGACCAAGGAAATATGTTAGAGCTGTCGATGGTGTATCTTTCATAATTAAATCTGGCGATGTATTCGGCTTAGCTGGAGAATCAGGATGTGGTAAGACAACAACGGGAAAAACCATACTTAGGCTTTATGATCCTACAGGAGGGCTTATAGCATATAAACCAAGAGAAATATTGATAGAACAGCTTGAAGAGAAAGGCTATGAGCCAACAGTAGTTGATCAGTATGGAAGTATAGATGTCGGAAAAATACCGGCAAAATTTCTAAAGCCTTTGCGTAGAGAGATGCAGATGATTTTCCAAGATCCCTATGGAAGTCTTAATCCTAGGATTACAATATACGAGATTTTAGAAGAACCTCTTCTTATCCACAAGATCGGATCAACGAGAGAAGAAAGATACGATATTATTGCTAAGGCTCTCGAAATGGTAAAGCTAACTCCTCCCGAGGACTTCATGTTCCGTTATCCACATATGTTATCCGGTGGTCAAAGACAAAGAGTTGTTATAGCTAGAGCATTAATCCTTAATCCAAGATTTATAGTAGCCGACGAACCCGTTTCAATGCTTGACGTAAGTATTCGTGCAGAAATCCTTGAACTTATGATGGAGCTTAAGAGAAAAATGAATCTTACATACATATTTATTAGCCACGATCTAGCTGTGTCAAGATATATTACTAATAAACTGGCAATAATGTATTTAGGCAAAATAGTTGAGATGGGAGAAACTAGAAGGGTTATCGAATATCCATTCCATCCATATACTAAAGCCCTTATAGAAGCAATACCGGAACCTGATCCTAAGAATCGTGTTAAACTAAGAG
>Ga0180301_10000508_pt1 | contig 30021 bp, 26 predicted proteins | sample GuaBasSediGuay16_FD_121797 | JGI IMG/M metagenome (GOLD analysis project Ga0180301, IMG submission 121797) | Subseafloor sediment microbial communities from Guaymas Basin, Gulf of California, Mexico - Guay16, Core 4569-2, 12-15 cm | ecosystem: Environmental > Aquatic > Marine > Hydrothermal... | reverse complement strand
CGGTACTACCATTGAAATTATTCCTTCTTTTCAGTGGTTTTTAAGAATGAAAGAACTTGCCAAAATGGCTGAGGAGGCAGTCAAGAAGGGGAAGGTAAGGTTTCATCCCAAGGCATTTGAGAAACCCTATTTTAACTGGCTGAAGAATATCAAGGACTGGTGCATCTCAAGACAGATTTGGTGGGGTCACCGTTTGCCGATTTGGCGCTGTCAGACAGAAGAGAGATATTTTATTTCTCTAAAAAAGCCAAAAAGGTGTCCTATTTGTGGAAGGTGTAAGCCAAAGCAATCAGACGATGTTTTAGACACCTGGTTTTCTTCTGCTCTTTGGCCCTTTGCTACCCTTGGTTGGCCCCGAAAATCAAAAAAAGCCAGAAGCGACCAGAAAAGATTTTATCCCACTGACGTTTTATCTACGGCAAGGGACATTATTAATCTCTGGGTGGCAAGGATGATTTTTTCAGGCAGGGAGTTTACCGGCAAGGTTCCTTTTTATGATGTTTATATTCATCCCACTGTTTTGACCCGCGAGGGAAAGCGGATGTCAAAATCGCTGGGCACGGGCATTGACCCTCTCTTGTTGGTTGAAAAATACGGGGCTGACGCCACTCGTTTTGGCATTGCTTATCAGATTATGGGCGGTCAGGATATCAGATTTGTTGAAGACAACATCATTATGGGTAAGAAGTTCTGCAACAAGATATGGAATGCGGCAAGATTCGTTCTGCTTCAGGTCCCGAAAACAAAAAAACAGATACAACTTCCAAAGTCAAGCAACTTGACCCGCGCTGACAAGAGAATCCTTAACCGCCTTAAAGGAACGGCAAAATCTGTCAATAGGGATTTGACCAGTTTTCGTTTTGGCCAGGCGGCTCATAAACTCTATGATTTTTTCTGGCACGATTTTTGCGACATTTATATTGAACAATCAAAAAAACAACTTTCAAAAGAGGCCTCCTCTAAGAAAAGGAGAACCCTTACCCAGAACATCCTTGTTTATGTGCTTTTTAGTTGCCTAAAACTTCTTCATCCCTTTCTTCCTTTTATTACAGAAGAAATTTATCAAATGCTTCCCCTAAGAAACAAAAAAAGGTCTCTGATGGTGGAGAACTGGCCTGAATAGATGCCTTTCTTCTTTTTTATTGTTTTTGGTTTTGTTCTCGGTCTTCTTCCCAGCGTAATCTGGCTGCTTTTTTATCTTCCCGAGGACGTCCATCCCGAGCCCAAGCGCTTGGTTGTAAAGGTTTTCTTTTGGGGGATGCTGGCCGCCTTGCCGGCTATTTTTTTAGAAGGCATAATCAAAATCTTCAAGGGAGGCTTGGGCCCTTCTCTTATTTTGGAAATATGCTATTGGTTTTTGGCAGTGGCTTTGGTTGAGGAATTATTGAAGTATCTGGTGGTCAGAGGGGAGATTTTGGAGGACCCGGAGTTTGACGAACCGGTTGACGCTATGCTCTATATGGTAATTGCCGGGCTGGGGTTTGCCGCTTCGGAAAACATATTAATTTTTTTGTCCCAGGTTCTGTCGGCGTTGGATTTAAAGAGTGTTTTTGTCCTTCTGTTTTTCCGATTTTTTTCCGCCACCTTTCTTCATGCCGTGGCGTCCGCCACAGTGGGATATTTTTTGGCTCTCTCTTTTTTTGCCAAAAAAAAGAGACCGTCGCTTGTTGTTTTGGGCTTGGGTATTAGCACCCTCTTGCATGGTTTGTACGATTTTTCTATAATAGGGCTAAAAGAGGGGTTTGAGGCATCGCTTCCCTTGATATATTTAACCGAGATTGCTTTGGTAATTCTTCTGGGGATTGCTGTGTGGGGACTTTTTGTTTTATTTGGATTTAGGAAATTAAGAAAAATGAAAGCCTGATATTGTATTTTGAATTTAAGATATGTTGTCTTTTTTTAGAAAATCTAAAGGCAAGGCAAAGTCGGAAGAACCGGACAAAGAAACGCCTCCTCTCCGTCCCTAAGAAATTTGGAATCGGACGAGGGAGAACTGGCTGTTGATTTGTATCACAATAAAAATGATTTGTTTGTCAGGTCGGCAATTGCCGGAATAAAGCCAGAGGACCTGGAGATTTCAATTGAAAACGATATAATTGCCATAAGCGGAGAGAGGAAGGAGCCAAAAGAGGAGAATGTAGAGTATCTTTCCCGCGAGTGTTATTTTGGCCACTTCTCAAGAAGAATTATTTCTCCTTTTGAGATTGATGGTTCCCGGGCAAAGGCGACAATGAAAGATGGAATACTGGTTATCAAAATACCTAAAATTGAAAGAAGCAGGGTAAAATTGGAGGTGAAAAAAAACAGTTCCTAATGGGCGAGTAGCTCAGCGGGAGAGCGTCGCATTTACACTGCGAAGGCCGCAGGTTCAAGTCCTGCCTCGCCCATTTCAGGATATTGAGCCGGGGTGGTGTACACGGTGTGCACGTTGCTCTGAAAAAGCAAAGGTCGCAGTTCGATTCTGCGCCCCGGCATATCAGAAGATATTGATTGTCCTTTAGGCAATTTCCTGTCTCTCCTATTTATCCAAGGGAGGGCTTGGTTAATTTTTAGTTAACTGCGTTATTGATTTGTGATATATTTCTGGTAATAACAAGAGGTTGACCTCTATAAAGTTGTAATTAGTTTTGCCTGCGGGGTTTTTATTTAAGAAAACAAAACGAAGAACAACTTCCCTTATTTAGGTGAAAAAGGATAAAGGAAACAGTAAAGTGGTTTAAGAGTCAGGTCTCTGTTAATTTTTAGTTAGGCGAAATTTGCCCCTCGTCTGCATAGAGGAAAAATTTATAATGTTATCAATAATACTAAAATTATGATAAAAGTGTCAGACATCAATATTGAAAAATTAAGAAATAAACAATTCCAGAACGAATTGCCAGAATTTTTTGAGTTAGAAAATTTTATCGAAAATAATGCTTGGCACAATAATGATTCTGTTTTCAATCATACCCTTGCTGTATTAGATGAACTCGAAAAATTACTGAAAAATGTTAACAATAAAATCAATTCCTATTTGAATCAAAAAGTTGATGGGCACATAAGAAGAGAATTGCTTTTTCTCGGCGCACTTTTTCATGACATAGCCAAAAGCGATGTACTAGTAAAAAATGGTGATTTAACATCTTGCCCTAAACATGAAGAAGTTGGCTCTGAAAAAGTAAAATCTATTTTGGACAGATTTGATTTATCCGACCGAGAAAAAGCCGTAGTTGCAGATATTGTAAAATATCATGGCGAAATTCATATTATTTTAAATCCAAAGAATAATAAAACAGAGGAGCAATTTGATAAATTCAAATCTGAACGCCATGATATTTTTACGGAATTGATTTTATTGGGAATGGCTGATACTCTGGGCAGCCAATTGAAAGATAATGATCCCGATGGTTTCAAGTTTAGAATTGATTTCTATCAACGTATTATTGATAACTACTAACGGCGGACAACGGGCAAACTCAAGGCGATGCTGCACTTTTTCCGTTTGGTCGCTCATCCTCGCCTAACAGCGGATATGAGGCTTGGCTCTTGCAGAGCCTCAACCCAAATTGCCTTGGGCAGCTTCTCGTATCCGCAGACATTAAGCTCAGTTGATTTTATATGATATGTTTCTTATAATAACAAAAGGGTATTATTTTTGGAAATAAATGACTTTCAACGAACCGAAAAATAGATTTAAAAGTTACCCCCTTTTTAAATTAGAGGATGTTTTTAAGTGTTTCCCAAAAGCAAATCTTCTAAACTTCTTTCTTTTATTGGAGGCACCAGTTTGCGACTTTTGAGAGATTTGGATAGATTTTCAGAAGATTTAGCAATCAAGACAGATTACACCAGCCCAAAAATAAAGCCGGAGACAGAAATTGTTGTCTTGAGCAGATTTGGAATTGTTCAAAGCGGTGTTGCCAATACATTGGAATTTCTTTTTTCTTAAAAAATAAGAGCAGCCCTAAAAAGAAAGGACCTCCAACCGAGAGATCTTTATGATATAGTTTGGTTTTTAAGCCATAAGGTAAAACCATCGCCACTTTTTTTCCTGAATTGAAAGTAAAGAACGAAAAAGAACTTTTCAAAAAGTTGGGCAGGTTTTATCAAAAAAAGTAAAGCCAAATCTTAAAAACCTGAAAAGGAGATTAGCGCCATTTTTAATTGACGAGAAGAAAATTTATTACCTTGATATCTTTGAAAAATTAATTTCTAAAAAATGAATTTTAGGACGATACTCAGAAACATTATTTTCAATCCTCAGGTTTTTTTCTGAAGAATTTGGGTGTCAAGCAGACCATAGCCAAAAATACTTTTTGGCTGGCCCTAGCCGAAGGGATTACCTTAATATCAGGTATTGTATTAATTTGACGTTAAAAATAGTTATGTTAAAATTAAAGTAGTTCTTAAATATTTTTTTAGGTGGAAAGGTCGGGCTCTATTTTAATTTTGGCCCTAATTTTGTTCTGACTATGAAAATTCTTATAACTGGTGGCGCCGGATTTATCGGGAGCCATCTCCAAGATAAATTAATAAAAGAAGGTTACAAGGTAATTGTAATTGACAATTTATCTACAGGGAAAAAAGAAAATTTAAACAAAAAAGCCAAATTCTACAAAATTGATATTTGTTCTCCAAAAATTTTAGAAATTTTTCAAAAAGAAAAGCCAAAAGTAATTTTTCATTTAGCCGCCCTTCCTCGGGTTCCTGTTTCAATTGAAAAACCAGTTAAAACCTCCAAGGTAAATATTCTGGGAACAATTAATGTGTTTAAGGCAGGGGTGAAGGCTAAAGCAAAAAGAATTGTTTTTATTTCTTCCTCTTCCGTTTATGGAGAACAAAAAAAATTTCCTTTAAAAGAAAGTATGCTTCCTAATCCTCTTTCTCCCTATGGTTTGCAAAAGCTTACCGGGGAGAGATTTGCAAAATTATTTACTCAACTTTTCAAAATTCCTATTGTCTCTTTAAGATATTTTAATGTTTACGGGCCCAGAATTGATTTTGGCTCTGAATATAGTTTGGTCATTGGGAAATTTTTAAGACAAAAAGCAAAAAATCAACCCTTAACTATTTATGGAGATGGAAATCAAACAAGGGCTTTTTGTTATATAGAGGACGTAGTTTCAGCCACTATTTTGGCAATGAAAAGCAAAAAAATAAAAGGAGGGGAGGTAATAAATATTGGCAGCGAAAAATCTTATTCTGTAAATTATTTGGCTAATTTAATTGGGGGAGAAAAAATTTATTTACCAAAAAGACCAGGAGAGCCCCGGCACACAAAAGCTGATATTTCTTTGGCAAAAAGATTGTTAAATTGGAAGCCAAAAGTGGATTTAAAAGAGGGCTTGAGAATTACTAAGGAGTGGTTTTTGAAAAATTATGAAAAAGAAAATTAAAATTTGTGTCATTGGGGCTGGAGGTTATGTAGGGCTAGTGACTGCGGTAGGATTTGCTCAATTAGGATATGAGGTGTCAGGAATAGAGATAAATAAAGAAAAACTGGAAAAATTAAAAAAAGGAAAAAGTTCGGTTTTTGAGAGAGAATTGGAAAAAGCATTAAAAGAAAACCTTAAAAGAAAGAGGCTTTATTTTACCTCTGATTATAAATTGGGATTAAAAGATAAAAAAGTGGTTTTCATTGCGGTAGGAAGCCCTTCTCTTAAAGATGGTTCAGCTGATCTTTCTCAGGTGATTTCAGCTGCAGAAAAAATAAGGGACAATTTGAAAGAATATACTCTTTTGGTTTTAAAGAGCACTGTTCCTGTCGGCACCATTGATATTCTTAGAAATAGTTTTTCTCCAAAAAAGAAAGAAGGGAAAGATTTTGAGATTTTGGTTAATCCAGAATTTTTAAGAGAAGGAAAGGGTCTTTATGATTTTTTTCATCCTTCAAGGATTATAATTGGAGGAGGCTCAAAAAAGGCAAAAAAGATAATGAGAGATATTTATTCTTTTTTTATTGAAAAAAAAGTTCCCTATTTGGAGACCGATATAAAGTCAGCCCAATTGATAAAATATGCCTCTAATGCCTTTTTGGCAGGAAGAATTTCTTTTATTAATGAGATTGCCTCAATTTGTGAGAAATTGGGAGCTAATATTGATGATGTAAGGAAGGGGATGGGATATGACAAAAGAATTGGCTTTGATTATTTAGAGCCAGGGATTGGATTTGGCGGTCCCTGTTTGGAAAAAGACCTTAAAGCAATTTTAAAAATTTCAGAAGAGATAGGATATGAGGCTGATTTTTTAAAGAGTATTTTAGAAAGAAACGAAAAGCAAATAAAAATAATTATTGGGAAGATAAAAGAATTGGTAGGACCTGTTTTGTTTAAAAAACCAATTACCATTTTTGGACTGGTTTTTAAAGCAGGGACAGATGATGTAAGAAATTCTCTTTCTTTAAAGATTATTGAAGAGTTAAGAAGGCAGGGCAGTCAGATTTTGGTTTATGATCCCGTAGCCAGGATAAAAGAAAAAGAAGGAGTAAGACGGGTTTTCTCACCCTATTTGGCAGTGGAGAATTCTTTTTGCCTTGCCATTTTAACTGATTGGCCGGAATTTAAAAAATTAGATTATAAAAAAATAAGAAAGAAAATGTTTTGTCCCAATATTGTTGATGGAAGGAACATTTTAAACCCTTCAAAAATGAAAAAGTTAGGGTTTAAGTATTTAGGAGTGGGAAGGGTGCAACTTTATAGTTCTTAAGCCTTTAGATTTTACTTTCTCTATTTTCTGGGGTATAGTGAAGACTCTCGGATAATTATAATTTTTTTTATATAAAATGCGGAAAAAGACATTTTCTAAAAAACCTAAAATAGGAATAATTGGAGTGGGGATGGTGGGAGGGACTTTACTTCGCTATTTTAAGAAAAAGAAAATAAAAACTTTTTTATATGATAAAGGAAAGAAATTAGGTTCTATTGACGAGGTTAACAAAGCAGATATTATATTTATTTGTGTCCCCACGCCCTTTACTAAGAAAAAAGGATTCGATTTAGCTTATGTTGAAGAGGCTGTTTCTAATATAAGAGGCAAAAAGATAGTGGTTATAAAATCAACGGTTTTGCCTGGAACAACCGAGACATTTCAGGAGAGATTTCCCCAACATAAATTTTTATTTAATCCAGAATTTCTTAGCGAGGCAACAGCAGATTATGACTTTCAATATCCTGATAGACAAATTGTCGGTTATACCAAGAAAAGCAAAGACATAGCTGATGATATTTTAAAACTACTTCCCAAAGCTTCTTTTGAAAGAGTTATTCCAGCAACAGAGGCTGAGATGGTAAAATATTTTAATAATACTTTTAATGCAATTAAAGTAATTTTTGCCAATCAGATGTATGATTTATGTCAGGCATTGAATGTAAATTATGATAACATTATGGAGGCTGCTGCAAAAAGTAAATTTATTAAAACCAAAGATCACTTGAATATCTGGCACAAAGGTTATAGGGGTTATGGCGGGAAATGCCTCCCCAAAGACATTCGTGCTCTTATTCAATTTGCTGATTCAAAAGGAGTTGACCTAAAACTCCACAAAACAGTTGAAGAGATTAACAATCAATTAATGAAAGACCAGGGGATAGAAGACCCAGAGAAATTCTCCAAACGTGAGTAGGTTAAATTTTCCAGAAAAAATAAAGAGATAAAGCCCCTTGCAGAATTTTGCTTAAAAGCAAAGCTATCACAACCCCCCAAGTGCCGTAAAGAGCTGCCAAAGCTAAAAAAAGAACGATTTTAAACAAAGGTACTATGATGTTAGTAATATAAAGGTACCTTGTTTTTATCTCAGCGATTAAAGCCGTATTAAGAATTCCTATAGGCAAAGTAACTATAAGTAAGGATAAAACCTGGAAATAAGGAATAGAATCCATATATTGTGGGAAGATTGACTTATAGATAAAAGGAGCGGCAACAGCAATAATCGCAGCCAAAGGAACGCTTAGCAGAAACATTAAAAGGAATTTGCGGAAGATGGATTTTTTTTGTTCCTTATTTTTCAGGTCTTTCTCTGCTAATTTGGGCAGGGCGAGATTTTGGATAGGTATAAGTCCACTTACTTTTTCTATTGGCTTTAAAGCAAAGGAGTAAACAGCTACCTGAACTGGACCAAGTAGCTTCCATAAGATAATTCTATCTAGGTGACTGGCTGTTGTATTAATTACTCCCATTAAGGTAAGATTTTTGCCAAAAGGGATAAGGTCTTTATCTATTTCTTTGTTTCGAGTCATCTTTTGCGTATATAAATAAGCCATTGCGTAAAAAGCAGCCGTAGCTCCCCAAAAAGCGGTTAAAATAATCCAAAGTTCGTTTGTTACAAATAGTGTAAAAATTAAAGCACCAGCAATTCCAAGTTCTGATAACACTGCTAATCGAGTTCGAATATCAAAACGTTTTCTGCCTTCCCAGAAACCGGCAAAAATACCACAGGAGGATTTGATGGGCAAAAAAATAGCTGGTACGAGAAAAGCGCTTGCCAAAAGTAAATTTCTATTTATAAAATACCAGCCGGCTATTCCCAACAGGACAGCTGAGCCCAACAGGGACCAACGCAGTTTCGTTACAAACGCAGCACTCAATGACCCTTCTTTTCTTTTGGCAATACTTCGTACCACCGCTGTCTTTATACCAGGCAATCCAGCGATGGCCGCTACTCCAGCAATGGAAATAATAAATTGGTAAGTGCCGAAAGTTTTCGCTGGAAGCCAGTTAGCAAAGGCTACCATAGTGGCTAGGGAAATAAGGACAACCAATATTTTCCCCAGCAAGAGCCAAAACCCTCCCTTAGCTATATATATCATGTCGGTCCGAGTATATTTTTGTGACCATTGTAGGAAATTTTTAGTTATACTCTTTATATTCTCTTTCTTCATAAACAAACAAATTACCATAGAGCGCTTTTACCTGTCGGATAACTTCAGGATGCTCCCGGATGATAACCTTGTAACCCCTTTTTGCAATTTCTACAGCAAATAAGAGTTGCTGTGATTCTTCAATAATTACGGTCCCTGGTTTGTAGGTTACGGAGTCAATAACCACTGGTTTATTTTTGTCATGTTTTTTTACAAATTGCTCAATTTGGAAAGCAAGATGGCTTTTATTAACTTCCATTACAGCCTTTATAATGGATGGGTTAATGCCTATTTTATTAGCGTAGTTGACCATAGCTCTAGTGTCACGTGGGAGACAAGGACCGCCATAGCCAAACCCGTATTTGAAATATTTAGGATTGATACGTGAGTCATCACCGATAGCAGCCAAAATAGGGTCTGGCGAAACGCCGGATTTCAAGGCAATTTCACCAATCATATTGGCGTAAGAAAGCTTAGTTGAAAGAAAGCAGTTGAGAGAAACCTTGGTGATCTCAGCTGATAATCTGTCCATACGGTGAATTTTCGGATTACTTTTGCAGATATTTTTGTAGATTTGTTCTATTACATCTCCGGCTTCTTTATTTGCTTGTCCTATAACTACTAAGTCGGGATAAGCTTGGTCCTTTAATATTCTGCCTTGAGCTACCCATTCAGGATTATAGCTGACAATATACCCGAATTTTTTCATTCTTTTCTGGACAGCATCTGAGTATCCTGGATTGACGTTGCAGGAAATAACTAGGTGTTTGGATTTTACACGCCCATGTTTTTCTATAGCCTCCAGCAATTTTTCAACCTGAGAGGTATCATATTTACCATCGGGCAGCGAGGTTGTTCTTACTAGGATAAAGAGAATATTGGCATGATTTATTGCCTCTTCCAGATCTGTTGTGGGTCGGAAATTTTCGGCTTCTAGAAGATATTGTTCAACGCCCGGTTCATAGGATTTGAGAGTTTTGTTTTCAATGGAGCATACATAGTCTTTCCGGATATCATAACCAACTACATTATAACCTCCTCTTTCTAAGGTTAAGGCAAAACATAGTCCAAGCCGGCCTATACCTAATACAGTTATGTTTTTTTCGTTTTCCATGTAGGTAAATTATAGCAATTTATTGCAAAATATGCTAATATTATGCTGCTCAATAGTATGAGGTATGGTAAAAGAGGTACAGTAAAAATTCATTTTACGATAGGCTTTGGTAATAATCTTTTTCAATATTGCTTCGGCCGCCTGGTGGCAGAAATTAATGGTATGAAATTAAATCACCCAGCGATTCCTGAAATGGGCATTGAAGCCCAATCTTATTGGCGCAATCCCTTTTTACCAACCGAAATTATTGGCAGAAGGTTAGGACAGAAGGAATCCATTACCATAAATTATGCTAAATGGCTGAAGAAAAGTCAAAAGCCACGAAATTATATAGTGAGGGGTTATTTTGAAGACTACAGATTGTATAAACCCTATCTTGAAAAAATTCGTTCCTGGTTTCCGAAGGTGCCAAAAACAAATACCAAAGATGTTGTAATTCATCTCCGCTTACAAAATAGAATACTGAGAATATCTAGGTTTCCCCATCCTTCTGAATTTATTAAAGCGGTAAAAATGTTTGGCGATTATGATAGGGTACATATAGTTACTGATGCAGGAAAGTGGGACAACTATACCATTGAAGATATAGAAGAGATTAAAGAAAGGGTTATTCATAAAAAAGGAGTAAGAAATTGGATAAACCGGATGCTTGGTACAGGTAAAAAAATGCCATCCACCAAAGAGGTCTTAGAAGGTATAAAGATTTTAGTTGATGGACTTCAAAAGCTTGATCCCATTATACACCTATCTAATTCTCCGTTAATTCCCGGCTCTCCGGCTCTGAGACAGGATTTTATAGATCATTTTAATTTTATTAGGTCCTTTGATAAAATTCTTATTCACAACAGCACTTTCGGCTGGTGGGCTGCTGTTTTAAGTGAAGCAAGTCAGGTAGGGGTTTGGGGTCCATGGGAACGCGGAAATAAAAATCTTGGGAGAACAGATTATCCAGGCTGGTTCCAGTGGGGAGATGCTTCCAGAACCATTGAAGCGTTGAGAAAATTGTAATTTGTTATGCCATTCAGGTTAAAGCATAAAATTATTCATTCATTAATTAAACAAAAAAATCCCATCATATTAGAAGTTGGAGCCCACATTGGGCGCGACACTAAGTTATTTGCTGATTATTATACCGAGCCTCAATTTATTGTTTTGAACCAGACCCGCGTAATTTAGAGGAATTGCATAAACTCAATAACAGCATTAGAGATAGATTAAATATTATTGAAGTTGCGGTTTCTGATGAAAATTGTGAGCGGAAAGCTTTTTACCAAGCACCTTTTCCAGATTCATCATCTTTGAAAGGTGGGCATCCGCACCTTAAAAACGCTGATATTATAAGAGTCAAAACAATAAAACTTGATGACTGGGCATGTAAAAATGGAATTGAAAAGGTTAACCTTCTGTGGGTTGATGTTCAGGGTGCTGAACGGGAGGTTTTAATTGGAGCGATGAAATTATTAAATAATACGGATTACATTTTTATAGAATATGGCGAGACATTATATGAAGGAGGAATGACAAGAAAAGAAACCATTCATTTGTTATCCGATAGGTTTAAACTAATTAGTGGATACTCGTCAATTACAGAACGCGGTGATTTAGTGTTTATTAACAAAAAATTACCTTTGACGAAGAAAATTGTATTAGAAAGCAAAATTATTGGAATTTTAAGGTTTTTCAAATACCAATACATGAAATTAAGGAGGATTATTATGTTAAGGAAATCATGAACAACCAAATAGAAAAATTAGATTATGAACTCCGCTTTATACTTGCTATCACAAGAAACCTTCCGCAATTGCGAGGGATGATTAGACTTGGCAAAATTTTTTGTGACCTTTACCTACGCAAAGTACATAGTAATATCACAATAGATGTTCTAGGATTTAAAATGCGCCTTGCGCCCCATGAAAGTTTTTCAAATAGTGCCTGTCTATTTTTCCCCCAACTTTATGATTATCGCGAAGTAAGATTCTTAAGAAAAAATTTAAAACCTGGAGATATATTTATAGATATAGGTGCCCATATTGGATTTTATTCCTTAATTGCTTCTCAATTAGTGGGTGAAAGCGGAAAGGTATTAGCGGTGGAGGCGGATCCGCATACATACCAGCAATTAACCGATAACCTGCAACTAAACAACATACAAAATATAGCCTACTTTAATTATGGAGTCTCAGAGAAAATAGAAACACTTGAATTGGTTATAGATACCAGGCAACGAGGCAAAAGTTCTTTCTTAAGGCAAGAAGGTGAAAAAATTGCAATACAATGTTATCCTCTTGAAGAGATTATTAAAAAAGCAGGACTTAATGGGCAGAAGATTAAAGGAATTAAAATTGATATTGAGGGCTTTGAATACAAAGCTATAAAACCATATTTACAGAATTCAGACAAAAAGAACTTACCTGATTTTTTTCTTGTGGAGTACAATAAAGAAGTATATCAAAATAAATTAGCAGATTTATTAAAAGTCAAAGGATATGTTTTGCATAAAAAAATAGGGTCAAATCGAATTTATATTAAGAAATTATATGAACAAAAAAATTAGTGTATTATATATTAAGCCAGATTTCTCTAACGCATCTTTTAAAAGCCGGTTTATATATAATAATTTTTTTACTGGCCAGGAGGGCTATTTTGAAGAGGCTCTTTTCTCTGTTTTTGATGTTACCAATGTCGATTTTTACGAGTTTCAAAAAAAACAATTATGGAATGCGAAAAAATTTGATGTACTGGTTGTTAACTATAAAATTGCTGACAAATACAAAATTAACGAGCGTGATAATATGCTAATAAACGCGGCGCAGAAAGTAAAAGATATTCCTAAAGTGCTGTTTATTCCTTCTGCGCGGGCTGAAGATATTCCAGATAATAAAGTGTTTGATGTTTATGATTTAGTATTTAAACGTGAACATTTTAAGGACTTGGATAGATATAATCTCAGCGAAAAAAACAAACAAAAATTGCATACTACAATGTTGTCTTGTCTTTTTTTGCCGCATCCGCGTAATAGTTTTGCGAAATTATTGATGCCTTTTATAAAACCACTCTCGATACCCTATAGAGAAGATAAACAATATGATATATTTTTTTCCGGCGTACGAGTAAGAAGGAACAATATTCGTGCCCAAGTATTGCAAAAGCTTTTGAGGGAGGGCTTTAAAATATACGGGGGATTACAAGCTACACCGGATGCTCCAAAACCTCCTAGGGAGCTTCTTTTTCCTAGACTTAGCAAAAAAGAATACGCAAAAGCAATGCGTAATGCTAAAATAAATCTGGCTCTAGACGGTATAGGAGAGTTTACTTTCAGGCATCTGGAAATTTGGTATTTAGGTGAGTTTATGATAAGCAGTCCTTCTATTAAAGACCTTGCCCTGCCCTTGCCTGTGAAAGAAGATGTCCATTATGTAAGTTACAACTCACTTGAAGAATTGGTAGAAAAAGTGAGATTTTACCTTCATAATGAAGATTCCCGACGGAAGATTGCTTTGGCTGGCAAAAGAATGTTTGATAAATATTATAATCCCTACCAACACGGTATAGAAATAAGGCAGATTATAGAGAAACTTTTATAATTTTAGGTCTTGAAGAGTTTTCAATATTTCGCTATATACTAGAAAAGTCAAAATATTATAGCACAACAATCCTAGATGAGTTTGAATCCGTTGACGTTTTCCTTAAACTTACATCAAATTTACGAGAAAAGATTAGGAAGGCTTATTTAATTAGCTACACCGTCAAGAATTGGAAAGAAATTTTTAATAATCCATTAAAGATTAAAGAATTTTAGACCCGGAAGCCAAAATTCTTTTGGAGAAGGTTTATAGACGGATAAAAGTTCTTATTTATCTAGAATATAGAGATTTTTGACATAGGCTACCAGCTTACAATTAGGGAGTAGAGTTATTAACCTCTATAGCTTTTAGGGGACAAACTAGCATGATTTACAAAGCGTACAAATTTTTGAATAAAAGTTTTCAAAGAATTATAAACAATTTCGGGGGTAAAAAGCTTAAACCGAGGAAGATCAAGGTAGGTCCTTTAAGGGGTTTCTACTATTATGGGAACTATGCTGAAGGTCGCTACTTTAATAATTTTGAGAAAGATATGGTTGACTTTCTTTCTTCCAGGATAAAGAATAGGATTAAGGAAGGTTTTATAATATACGATATAGGGGCGTGCTTAGGTTTTTATTCTTTACTTTTTGCAAAATTAATACGAGGAAATGGCAAGGTATATTCTTTTGAACCAAATTATTCTATCTTCGAAAGACTATTGTTAAATATTAAGCTTAATAATTTCGGTAGCAGCATAGTGCCCCTAAACATAGCACTTGGAGAAAAAAAGACAAGGGGAGAACTTGTTGTGTTACCCAATAATGTAGGGCGCTCTACACTTCATCCAGCATTAAAAAATCAGTATAAATCCACGGATAAATTTATTCAGAAAGTTAATATAGAATGTGCCGATAACCTTAATATTCCCAGACCTGATTTTGTTAAGATAGATGTAGAGGGTTTTGAGACAAATGTTCTTATGGGTATGTTAGGTATTTTAAGCAAAAACGCTCCAGATCTTTTTATAGAAATTCACGGTGTGGGGAAAAGCGGAAAAGAAGAAACACTAAAAAAAGTTTTGTCAATACTGCAGAATTATGGATATTACTGCATAAACATTGAACACAACTACTATTTTGAAGGTTTCAACTCTAATATACCCCTTGAGGGACACCTATATGCCTCTGTAGATAGGCAGCATATTTTAGACTCGTTAAAATGAAGAAGAGTTTACTTAAAAAGATTTTTAACAAATTAAGTCCCAAAAAGTATTTTATAACAGGTCTTAATTCTGGTTATAAAAATTTGCAGTATAGAGCTTTACTTTATTACAAGACAGCACCATTACTTGATAAAAGTATAGTTTCCTCTTATTCTCATACTAATCTTTGGGAGATTACCGAAATTGTATCGATACTAAATCATTTTGGTTTTGTGGTAGATGTTATTGATAGGGGAGCGAAAAATTTTATCCCGGAAGATAAATATGATTTGTTTATAGGATTAACCTCTGGGGGTTCGGGTAGATTTTTTGGAAAATACGCAAGGGCAATGCCGCACTCTGTAAAAATTGCTTTAGCTACTACCACTGAACCTTCAGTTGCCAATGATAGAGGATACGCTCGTTATCATGAATTTAAAGAAAGGACAGGCATAGACGCTCCACCTATGAGGGTTTTTGACATTGGTTTTAGAGAATTTCTTTCTTACATAGATTATATATTCTGCTATGGACAAAAAGGTGCCTTTTCTTTCAATTCCTACAAAAAATATAAAAAACCAATTTATACGATAATGCCCGGAACTAGTCCGCATATTAATTTTAATCCAAAATGGTTAAAATCCAGAAAAAGAAATCGTTTTGTTTGTTTTGCTGGAAATGGATTTATATATAAAGGAGTTGATTTGCTTGTTGAGGCCTTTATAAAAATGCCTGATTGTTATTTAACAATTTGCGGACCGGACAGCGAAAAGGCATTTTTTAAAGCTTACGACAAAATAATAAAAACTAGGCCAAACATTACTTACGAAGGATTTATAAAGGTTGGAGGGGCGCGTTTTCAAGAATTATGTTCAGCCTGTTCATTTGTTATTTTGCATTCTGCTTCAGAGGGTTGCTGTACTTCAGTAGCAACAATGATGCGTGCGGGTTTAGTACCTATTGTTAATCCTGAAACAGGTATTGATGTTGGTAATTTTGGATTTTTAATGACTGATGCCGATAATAAAATACAGGATATTATAAATACGGTGCAGGAAGCAGCAAGAATATCCTATAATGAATATTCGAGTAGGGTCTATAAAACCCTAAAAACCTCAATTCTATATACACAATCTTCCTTTACCGAACATTTTACCAAAGCATTGTTAGATGTAATGGAAAAAGAAGAGAGATTTCATTAACTCATTAACATGAGAATAATTTTAACATCTGCAAGAAAAACAGGACCTTCTTTTATCTTTTATTCAAAAAGTTTAAATAAAATAAATAATAATTTTGTTAATGTTAGTGTTGAAATTAGTACTAATCCTACATCGGTTAATTATAATAATTTTGACGTTGCTTTGTTTATCGGCTATGACGAATGTTCCCGGCTGGCTAAAAAACAAAATAAAGAAATAATAACTGGCGTGTTAGATCCCAGGGCATCCCAAAAGATTGAATTTGAATTCATTGATTTCCTCGGGGTGAATGATTTGGAATCTAGAGATTATTTTTTAAAATTTTGCAAAAATATAATTATTTATCGTCCTTATCCTATAGTACCTCAGAAGCTGAAATGTCCAGTGAAAAAAGATAAATTAATTTTGGGCTATCACGGTAACAAAATCCATCTTGAGGCTATGTACCCCAGAATTACAGACGCTATAGAAAGCTTAAACAGAGAAATACCTTTAGAACTATGGGCTATGTATAACATTAACGATTTAGGTAAATGGCGGAGGAAGTTAGATTTTCCTGTAAGGCATATTCAATATAGCGAGGAAAACTACGCAAAGTATATAGCACATACAGATATCGGTATCGTACCACAATTAATACCAGTTACCAAAAATAAAATTTTACGATATTTGATTGGTACAATGCGTTGTAAATATAATGAAAGTATGCATGATTTTATTCTACGTTTTAAAGAGACTACTAATATAGGACGCCATTTAGTATTTGCTCAATATGGAATTCCCGTTGTAAGTGATATGACTCCTTCTGCTTGTTCTTTTATTCAAGATAACGTTGATGGTTTTGTGGCTTTTCATACCGCTAGTTGGCATCAGGCTTTGAAAAAATTAGCCCTCAATCCTGAAAGCAGGAAACTAATGGGGAAGAATCTAAAAGCAAAATATGAAAACTTTGCCTCTCATCAGGTTCAAAATAAAAGACTTGTAAACTTTTTAAGAGAAATAGTGAATAAGCAAAAACTTAGAAAAAATTTTTACCATGTTGTATAAATTGTCCCGATTGAAATTATTTATTCGTCAGTTCATTTGGTATTTATTATACGGGAGATTTTCAAAAGATCCATTTAATATAAAAAATCACCCCCTGTCTAAGAGTTACTATCTTCAAGTAGCAAACGTAGCAAAGAAGAATATCTCCAAGGAATTTTTAAGGGGAATAGAGGAGTATTTTAGAATTCTTCCACCTAACAATTTTGTTGATAATTTGGCTCTTTTCACTCAAATTGTAAAAAAGAAATCCGAATTGCAATATAGTCACGGTTATCTTTTATATTCAGCTCTTAATAAATATATACAAGACAATCCAAATGAAGCTTATACTGTTTTGGAAATCGGCACCGCAAGGGGTTTTAGTTCTGTTATGATGGCCAAAGCTCTTGCTGATAGCAATTCTTATGGTAAAGTAATTACCATTGATGTTTTACCAAGTGATGTTCCTATCTATTGGAACTGCATATGTGATGCAGAGGGTAAAAAGACAAGGTTTGAAATTTTGCAGCAATGGAAAGACCTGGTAGAAAAATACATTATATTTTTACAAGGGTACAGCGATTTGGTCTTGAGACAGATAGGTCTTTCCAGGGTTCATTTTGCTTTTATTGACGGCTCTCACGAATATGAAGATGTAAAGATAGATGCGGAGTTTGTGATTAAACGTCAAAAAAAGGGAGATATATTAATTTTTGATGATTACACTCTTAGTAAATTCCCTGGCGTAGTGAAGGTGGTAGATGAAATTGTGGATAGCGGCAAATACAGTAAACATATATTTAGAGCCGATCCTACACGTAGTTATGCCTATTGTGTCCGTAATTGATTATTTATTATTGTATCTCTATGAGATTTTTATTTGTAGCGCCTCGTTTTCATACAAATCAGTATTTTATTACTAAAACACTCAAAGAAAAAGGACATAATGTCCATTTTTTTGTGCTATACAAATTTCCCTCAGTTGAAAAATACGACGCTATTGAGCCTGTTATCATTGATAAGTATTTATCTGTTGATTATTTTAAAAAACTAAAGACATTTAATCCCGATATTGTTATAATAAGAGACCCCAATAAATCCATTTCGTTTATTAGTCTTGTTTGGGCTAAATTATTAAAAATAAAAAATATTATCATATACACCCAAGGTCCTCTTTACAGGAGAAAGAGCTTAAAAACCAAGATAAATAAAGTGTTTTTAAATGTTTTTGGTGCTAAGTGGATAACACCAGTTTTGGGAGATAGAGAAAAGTATAAAAAATTTGATGAGAGAGCCTATTACCTACCGTTTCCTGTAGAGCCAATTATAAAATCTTTTGAAGAAAAGCAATTTTTTGAGAATGGGAGAATAAATATAATTACTGTAGGAAAGCTTAACCTGAAGAGAAAAAATATTATTTTACTTCTTAAAGCGGTTAATAACCTGAAGCATCAATTTCCTATACATTTAACTATCATTGGTTTCCTTGAAAATGAACAAGGGGAGCAGTATCTAAAAATGCTAGATTTTATTCAAAAAAATCAATTGTCTGAGATTGTTGAAATTAAAAAAAACCTTGATTTTTTTGATGTACACAAAGAATATCTAAAGCATGATTTATTTGTACTCCCCAGTTTTAATGAGCCTGCGGCTTATTCTATAGTAGAGGCAATGGCGGCTGGTCTTCCTGTAATTTCAAGCGATACCAACGGCACGCAGTGCTATATAAGAGAAGGTGAAAACGGCTGTATATTTAAAAGTAATAATTTAGAAGATTTAACTAAAAAAATTTGTCTCATTATACAAAATAAAAAAAATATTATAAAAATGGGCAAAAGAAGCTACGAGATTGCTTTAAAAAATCATAGCCCGGAAAGGTTCTATAAAAAACTTATGAATTTGATAAAAAACTAAAAAAATGAAAAAATTAATTAAAAAAATCGTAGAAAAAAACAGGTTATACCATAGTCCATAAGAAGTGTATTTATCCCAGGACATTTATGGAGATAATAATTTCGTGGAAATTTATAAAAAATGCAAACCTTATACTATGGTTTCTATTGAAAGGAGTTTTGCTTTGCATAAGGCAGTAAAATATATTATAAATAGTCAAATTCCAGGTGATTTTGTTGAATGCGGTGTCTGGAAGGGAGGTCAAGCAATGATTATCGCTTATACTTTATTGCAAGTAAAAGACCTTTCAAGAAAAATATGGCTTTATGACACTTATACCGGTATGGCAAAACCTACGGATGTTGATGTTAAAATAGGAGATGATAAAAAAGCAATAGAAAAATGGAAAAAAGGAAGCAGAGAAGATTATAATAAGTGGGCCTACGCTTCTTTAGATGAGGTTAAACGCAATCTTTTTTCTACGAAATATCCTAAAGACAAGATAAAATTTATAAAAGGGAAAGTGGAAGATACTATTCCGGGAAAGATTCCAGAAAAAATTTCTATATTGAGATTAGATACGGATTTTTACGAATCAACATACCATGAGTTAGTACATTTATATCCTTTATTAGAAAAAGGAGGAGTTCTTCTGATAGACGATTATGGATCTTGGGAGGGTGCGAGAAAGGCAGTAGATCAATACATTCAAGAAAACAAAATTTCTATTTTTCTTAATAGGATTGACAATACAGGCAGAATAGGAATTAAAATATAAGATGATAAGTATAATATAAATAAAAAGATTTTTACTTTTGATAATTCAAAGGATAATTTTAATGTTAAATAATATATTTCAAAAAATAATTGTTATAATAAAGCATCCAAGGCCACATCAAAAAATATCAGAGGGTTTTAAAAATAGAATTAATAGAATAAAGGGTTATACTTGGTGTATAGGTAAAAGCATTACCACTAAAAAGGCAATAGAAATAGTTACAGGTTATAGTGAATATATTTCTTTTTACAAAAAATTTGAAGATGAAATAAAAAAAGCACAAAAAAGAGTAGAGCAGTGTCCGGTGAAAATGGGAGGAGCCGGAAATTTAGAGCTCATATATCAATTATGTGAGCATATCCAGGCAAAAAAAATTATTGAAACAGGAGTTGCCTACGGTTGGTCTTCCTTGGCTTTTTTACTTTCGATGCATGGCCGAGAAGGAGCATTTTTAGTAAGCACGGACTTGCCTTATTCAAAGAAAACCGCGACATATATAGGATTGGTTGTGCCTCAGAATCTTAGGCAAAATTGGAAACTGATTAAAAAACCAGATAGGGAAGCCTTACCTGAGGCGCTTAAGATTCTTCCAGAAATTGATATGTGTCATTATGATAGCGACAAAACCTATGAAGGCAGAATGTTTGCTTATCCTTTGTTGTGGAATGCTTTAAGAAAAAATGGGATATTTATCTCTGATGATATTAGCGATAATTTGGCTTTTAAAGAATTTGCCGAGCAAATTGGTGTAAACCCTATAGTTGTCAAATGGGGAAAAAAATATAATGGAGTACTCATTAAGTAATGAAAACAATAAACAACCAAAAACATATTGCCTTTTTTATTCCTTCTTTAGGTGGCGGGGGAGCAGAGCGAATGTTTTTAAATTTGGCGAATGAATTTAGACAGAGGGGATTACCCGTGGATTTGGTGCTGGTACGGAAGGAAGGACCTTATTTGAAAAAGGTTGCAGAGGGGGTGAATATTGTGGATTTAGGAGCGAGCCGGGTGCTTTTTAGTTTGATACCACTGATTAAATATTTAGTGAAACAAAGACCAAGAGTATTTATAGCGTCTATGGAACACGCTAACGTTATTGCGATTCTGGCAAAATTTTTGGCTCGAGCAAAAACAAAAGTAATAATTAGAGTAGCTAATACTTTGTCTATTTCTTTACAAGAAACCAAAGGATACAGACGGCCGTTGCGACTTTATGGGACCATATTATTTTCTCGTTTTGCCGACGAGATTGTGGCGGTGTCTAAGGGTGTTGCTGATGATTTTGCAAAAATCGCGCGGATTCCAAGAGAAAGAATTAGAGTTATTTATAATCCGACAGTAACAAGAGAGATACTTTGTCAAAGCCCAAAACACAGAGTGCAAAACACAAATAGAACACAAAATAGAGAACAGAAAAAACAAACTTATACAATTTTAGGTGTTGGACGGCTGCATCCGCAGAAGGATTTTGAAACACTAATTCGGGCTTTTGCTAAGGTGCGGGAGAATATAAATGCTAAGTTGATAATATTAGGGGAGGGGGAGAAGAGGAAAGAACTGAAGGAGTTGGTTAAGGAACTAAACCTGAGAGAAGATGTTAAACTACCAGGATTCGTTGACAATCCATATAACTATATGGCAGATGCTGATGTCTTTGTTCTTTCCTCTCGCTGGGAGGGATTGCCCAATGCCTTGATTGAGGCAATGGCTTGCGGGACACCAGTGGTAAGCACAGATTGTCCGAGTGGCCCGAGAGAGATTCTAGAAGATGGTAAATATGGTAAATTGGTCCCGGTGGGAGATGTCAATATGTTAGCAAAAGCGATTTTGGAAACATTGGAAAATCCTATAGACCCCAAAAAATTACAGGAAAGAGCTAAATATTTTTCAGTAGAGAAAGCAGCAGAAAAATATTTAACAATAATAGGTTTGTAATTTTCAATGAGCAAAAAAATTAAAATTTTGTATTTAACTACATCATCTAAATTATCTGGGACAGAGAAGATGCTTTATGAATTGGTGAAAGGAATTGACAAAGAGAAGTATGAAGTAATGGTTTGTACTATTAAAGATGATCTAGATAGTCAATTACTTGATAGATTGAGAAAAGAAGGGATCAAAACAGCTTGTTTAGATTTAGATAAAAAATGGAAAATATGGAGAGTTTTTAAATTGTTTAAGATAATTAAGAATTTTAATCCGAAAATTCTGCAAAGTTTTTTATTTTTTGATAATATTTTAGCACGGATTTTTGGGAAATTAGCTGGAGCCCCGATTATTATTTCAGGACAACGAAGCGCGGAAACTTACCGTCCGAAAATAAGGAATTTTTTTGATAGAATTACCATAAACCTCGCAGATTATATAGTTTCTAATAGCGAAGCAGGCAAAAGAATTGTTATTGAAAGAGATGGCTTTCCAGAAGAGAAAGTTAAGGTTATATACAATGGGATTAATTTGGATAAAACTGGGCAACAACTCAAAGCGAGAAGGTCAAAAGCGATAACAAAAATAGGCTTCGTAGGTCGATTAAGCACAGAAAAGGGATTAAATTATTTAATAGAAGCTGTGAGTATTCTGAAGAATAAAATGAATGATTTTGTTGTCTTAATCATAGGAGATGGTCCCGAAAGAAAAAAACTGGAAAAATTGACATATGAGAATGGTGTTGAAGATGTTATTTGTTTTTTAGGATATAAAGAAAAAGCATGGCAGTATATGCAAGAATTTGATTTGTTTGTTTTACCTTCTTTATGGGAGGGGTTTCCAAATGTGATAATAGAGGCGATGGCCCAAAATGTATTAGTAGTAGCAACGAGAGTTGGCGGAGTGCCAGAGTTGATAAAAGATAACGAAACTGGATTCTTAGTTAAACCGAGAGATGGAAAAGCGCTAGCTGAGAGAATAAATTATGTTTTGAATTTGCCTGAGAAAGAAAAAAAGAAAATAGAGGAGAATGCACGAAGAGTCGTTAAGAAAGAATTTTCTATAGAGAAAATGCTGAAGGAGTACGAAAAATTATATGCGAGTCTTATACATAATAACTAAATCAGAATTTGGTGGTGCTCAAACTCATGTTTACCAATTGAGTAAGTATTTTATTGAAAGAGGAGATAAAGTTGCAATAATGAGTTATCCTGGCGGATGGTTAGAGGAAAAGGCAAGGAAATTGGGAATAAAATTTTATTCTAGTAGTTTTTTTTCAAATATTCCTGACCCGATCAGAATTTTTAAGGCAATAAAAGAAATTAGAAAAGTGGTAAAGGATTTTAACCCCGATTTGGTTGGTTGCCACAGTACGGCTGCAGGATTTTTAGGTCGTTTAGCAATCAGAAATAAGATCCCGACTACTTTTACTGCTCATGGCTGGGCTTTTACTGAAGGAACCTCCTTTTTTAGAAAACAGCTGGCGGTTTTAATTGAGAAGATTGGAGGAAAATTTTGTTCAAAAATTATTTGCGTTTCAGATTTTGATAGAAAGTTGGCCCTGAAATATAAAATTGCTTCTCCGGATAAATTAACGGTTATTCACAACGGAGTTGAGGTAACACAGATTAACATAGAGAGCAAGCCGAAGAGCCCAGAAAAGATTATTAAAATTGTTTTTGTTGGAAGATTGGCTAAACCAAAAGACCCTTTATTATTACTTAAATCATTTAATAATCTATCTCCTGAATTAAAAGGCCAAGTTAATGTTTTTATTATTGGCGATGGGCCCAAAAGAGGAGAGTTAGAGAAATTTATCAAAGGAAACAGATTAGAAGAAAAAGTAAAGTTATTGGGAGAAATGCCCAGAGAGAAAGTTCTTGGGTTTTTGAGAAAATCTGATATTTTTGTTTTGATTTCAAACTGGGAAGGCTTTCCTTATACAATTATTGAGGCAATGAGTTTTGGTTTGGCTATTATCGCTTCGGACGTTGGAGGGATTAAAGAAGCATTAAGTGGTAATTGCGGAATTTTGGTCAAAAAAGGTGATAAGGAAGGAATAAAAAATGCCTTGGAAAAATTGTTAAAAAACCCTTCCTTGATTATAAAAATAGGCGAGAGAGCAAAAAAAAAGGTAAGGAAAGAGTTCTCCTTGGAAAAAATGTTAGAAAACACAGCCGAAGTGTATTCTCAGCTTGTAAGTATAAAAAGATTCGTTTATAAACAGTTAAATTTTTAGTTAATTAGAGAAATATAAATTAAGCCTTGTTATTTTTCTTAATTATGGTAAAAATGAGAATAGGAGGTCAAAGTAACAAGAATATTTTAAATATAATTTAAGAGAAATACTGAGTGCTATCGAGCTTGAAAAAAATAAATGCCTTAGAAGTAGATTTTTTCAGGATATTCCTAAAACCCCTCTCAAAAATTCATGAGTATTTAAAAAGGTCGGTTATTGAAAAATAAATTAATAGTACAGAGATATGGATCAAAACAGAAAGGAAAAAATTTTAGTTACCGGGGCCGGCGGATTTATTGGCCACCATCTGGTTCGCTATCTTAAAGATAAAGGTTATTGGGTAAGGGGAGTTGATATTAAGTATCCGGAATTTTCACCAAAGGATGAGGCAGATGAGTTTTTGCTTTTGGATTTGAGGGATTTCAGGAATGCAATGGAGGCAGTAAAAGGAGTAGACAAGGTTTATACCTTGGCAGCGAACATGGGCGGAATAGGATTTATTACCAGCGTCAAGGCTGATGTAATGAGGGATAATGTTTTAATAAATGTAAATATGGCTGAAGCCTCGAGGCTGGCAGGGGTAAAAAGATTATTTTTTTCTTCCTCTGCCTGCGTTTATCCAACCTTTAAACAAGAGAGGCCGGAAGTAACTGCTTTAAAAGAAAGTGATGCCTATCCCGCTGACCCGGATAACGAATACGGTTGGGAGAAACTGTATTCAGAAAGAGTATATCAGGCTTACCATAATGATTACGGGTTAGATGTTAGAATAGCTAGATATCATAATATTTATGGTCCGGAAGGCACCTACGAAGGCGGGAGAGAGAAAGCACCAGCCGCCCTATGCAGAAAAATAGCTTTGGCTAAAGATGATGATGCTATTGAGGTTTGGGGGGACGGAAAACAAACTCGCTCTTTTTGTTACATTGATGATTGTTTAGAGGGAACTTATCGACTTATGGAATCGGATTTTAGAGACCCTTTAAACATTGGTTCAGATAGGTTAGTGACCATTGATGAGTTGATTGACATAATTTCGAGCGTTGCCGGAAAGAAAATAAAAAAGGCATATCAACAGGATAAGCCTCAAGGGGTTAGGGGAAGAAACTCTGATAATACATTATGCAAGAAGATTTTAAACTGGGAGCCACAGATTTCTCTTGAAGATGGTTTAAGGAAGACCTATCAATGGATTGAAAAGGAACTAAGAAAGCAAAAGAGAATTTAGTTTTATTTAGAGGGATGTGGTTTTGTCTTGAGGAGTAATTTAGATAATATAAAATAGAAGCATACAAGTTTGTATACTTCTATTTTAAAAAAAAATGATTGAAAGAATTCGGGGCAAATATGTTCAATTTTATTATTCTCTCTTGAAAAACAGTTGCAAGGTTTTGAGGAGGATTTTGAGATCTAAAAGAAAAGAGCGGTTTTTGAGATAATATAGGTCGTATTGGAATTTTTCAAAACTATCCATTACCGACCTGGCATATCTGAATTTTATCTGAGCCCAGCCGGTAAATCCCGGCTTTATTAGGTGCCGGAGATGATAATAGGGAATTTCTTTCTCTAATTTTTTAACAAATTCCGGTCGCTCCGGACGGGGGCCGACCAGGCTGATATCTCCTTTGATGATGTTGAGCATTTGGGGAAGTTCGTCAAGGTGGGTTTGCCTTAAAAGTTTTCCGATTTTTGTTATTCTCGGGTCCTTTTCTTTTGCCCAAACAGCCCCTGTTTTCCTTTCTGCCTCGGTTGTCATCGAGCGGAATTTCCAGAGGTAAAATTCTTTCTTGTTTTTGCCTACTCTTTTTTGCTTGTAAAAAACAGGTCCTTTGTCCTCTAATTTAATAAGTAGGGCAATGACAAGCCAGAGGGGAAGGGTGGCAAGGAGAAGAAAAGAAGACAAGACAAGGTCAATTGCCTTTTTCATTTTTTCGTAGGAGTTTTTGTTTTTTTCTTTAATGTTTTCTAAAAGCCATATTTGAGAGATAGAAGATACGGGGATTTTTTCAAAAATCATTTCGTAGGCGCGGGGCAGGTCAATGAGGTTTACTTTTAGAGGGAAGCACTGATAGAGGCTTTTTACCAAGGAAGAACTGACCTCAAGGTTTTCAGCCAAAATGATGGTGTCAATTTTGTTTTCCTGGATTTGTTTTAAGATGTCCTTTTTCGGATCAAGAAAGGCAGTTAGTTTATAGCCGAAATGGGGGTTTTTCTGGATGCTTTTTGCCAGTTCTTCTGAAGAAGCGTTTTTTCCAACTATTGCCACCTGTGTTTGAAAATGAGAGGAGAAGATGAAATAAAAAAATCTTCTCCAGGCGAAAATCAGTATGCCGAACACAAGGATATTTAGGAACAGGGTTGTCTTTGGGCTGATTCCTAAGGAGGGTATTAGATAAAAGAAACTTGTTCCTGTTGCTAGAGCCAGCCCAAGTCCAAGGCAAATCCGGGCGGAAAAAGCGGATAGTTCTTGGAAAAGAGAAAAATCGTAAACTCCTAAAATATAGAAGATTGCTAGCCAAAGAAGATATAAAATCGTGAAAGGGGGAAGATGCTGAAAGAAAAATCCTGGTTGTAGATGTCCAAAAGAACGGATAACCAAGGCTAAAAGCAGAGAAAGATAAAGAAGAAGGATGTCTCCAATAACGAGAAGCAGTTTTCGGAAAAAAAGAGTATTTGTCATCAATTGTATTTTAAATAAAAATATTGTAAAATACAAACTACTATTATGGGAAGAAGGTCAAGGGAAAAGCGTCAGAGGAGAGAACTGGCTCAAAGGGATGTTAGGGAAGAAAAAGAAGAAAGATGGATGAGAAAGCCGACGGCAAGGCCGGTTTTTGTCTTGAAGGGGCTTATCTTGGGTTCTGTTTTTTTGGCTTTGTTTACCCCTCTTATTGGGCCGCCTTTCACCAGCGGCTTTTTCTTTCCCTTTGTGGGGCCCAAGAGTATCTACTTTATGGGTTTGGTAGAGGTGGCTTTTTTTTCCTGGCTGGCGCTGATTCTTTTGGACAGGAGGTTTTATCCGAAATTTAATTTGGTTTTTCTGGGTCTGCTTTTGTTTTTAGTTGTTTTTGTTCTTTCCGGAATTTTTGGAGTTGACCCCTCTTATAGTTTTTGGTCAAAATTTGAGAGGATGACCGGCATCTTGATGTTTCTTCATCTTTTCGCCCTGTTTCTTGTCCTTTCTTCAACATTTGACAAAGAAGATTGGAGAAAGGTTTTTAGCGTTTCAATCTTCGTAGGAGCCTTTATTGCTTTAATTGCTCTTTTGTCCCGGGAGCCGTCAATGCGCAATGGCGCCACTATTGGCAATGACTCCTTCTTAGGCACATACCTTCTTTTTAATCTTTTTATTTCCCTTTATCTGATTTTGACATCAAGGAAAGAATTGCGGATCTACTCATCGGCCTGCTTTCTTATAATGGCCTTTGTTCTTTTGGTTGGAGGTTCTCACGGGCTTGTTTCCGCAGCCACTGCCCTAAAAGATCATAAAGGGATTTTTCGCGCTTTCCTTGCTCTGTTTGAGGCCGGCGCCCGGGCTGCCAAGATTTCCTTTTTGGGGGGTCTGCTTCTCCTTTCTTTTCTCTGGCTGATATTTGAAGGGAAAAAGCGGTTTCGCCTTGTTGGCATTTTTCTGTTGATTGCTTCCCTGATAACCGGCGGATTTTTGATTTACTTTAGTTTGAAGCCGGGCAATATTGTTCACAAAGAAGCGGTGCGGCTTTTCGGTAGCGGCGTCGAGGCAAGGTTAGCGGTTTGGAACTCTGCCTGGCAGGGATTTTTGGAAAGGCCCTATCTTGGCTGGGGCCCTGAAAATTTTGAGTTTGCCTTTGACAAATATTACAATCCCTGTATGGGTACCCCAAGGTGCGGCGGGGAGATATGGTTTGACCGCGCCCACAATATAATTTTTGACACATTAGTGGCAAACGGGGCTATTGGTCTTTTTTTCTATCTTTTGCTTTTTCTTTTTATTTTTTATTATTCCTGGAGGAATTATTTCCGAAAGCGGTTTAATTTTTGGATACCGGGTGTTTTTAGCGTCCTTCTTTTAACTTATTTCATTCAAAATCTGACTGTCTTTGATATGGTTAACAGTTATATGATGCTCTTTTTGGTTTTTTCTTTTATTGCCCAAAAAGATATTGATAAGGAGCGGTTTTCTCCTCCAGTTCGTTTGCCCCTGCTTTACCCTCTGTTTTTTATTTTGGGGATTGCCTTTTTTGCCTGTCAAATCTATTTTGTCATTGGACCCCTTCGTTCAGACGCCTTTGTTATCTCAGCCCTTAAAAGCCCGGCGTTTTCAGAGGAGCAACTTTCATTTTACAAAAAAGCCATTTATTCCTCGCCGGTGGGCAGGCACCAGATTAGAGGATTCTTTACCGATTCCTTCCTTGGCTCTTTGAGAAAACAGAGCGTTACCCAAGGGGTCTTAAAGGGTTTTGATTTTTTAGAAAAGGAGTTGAGAAAGGATATTAAAGAGAATCCAATGAACTACCGCGCCTATCTGAAATTGGGGCAGGTCTTGAATCTCTATCCTGGAGATGCTAAAATGAGAAAACAAAGACTTGCTGAGGCAGAAAAGATTTTGGAAAAGGCAATAGAAATCAGTCCTAACAACCAGCAGGGATATTGGTATCTAGCTCAAACCAAAATTGAACAGGGAAAACCAAATCAAGCCCTTTCTCTGGCTGAAGCGGCGGTGAAACTGGAGCCGGAAATGGAAAGATCTCACCTTATCCTTATTCAGATTGCTCAGTGGATGGGAGAGAAGGAGTTGGCTCAAAAAAAGGCAGAAGAAGCATTAAAAATCAACCCTGCCTGGAAAGAGGATATAGACAAAATTTTTAAGAAAGCTGACTAAATGTCAAAAGACTTTTCAATCTTGATTGGCGGAGGAGCCGGACAGGGCTCAAGAATGGCTGCTCGGCTTATTGGCGAGGTTTTTAACTTTTTAGGATACAAGGTTTATGTTTTTGAGGCATACGGCTCTTTAATTCGCGGGGGTCATAATTTTTCTCAAATTCGAGCAACCACAAAAGGAGAAGAGGCAAGAAAAAAGGAGATTGACTTTCTTTTGGCTTTGGATAAAAAAACAATTGATTTGCACCAAAGCGAACTAAAGAAAAGCGGGACGCTGATTTTCAATGCTGACAGGATTGATTCAAAAAAGGGTTTGGGGATTAAGATTGAGAGAATTGTCAAAGAAGCAGGCGGCAAACCTATAATGGCAAACACAGCCCTGGTTTCTTCCTTTGCTAAAATCCTTGGTGTTGATTGGGACGTTCTGCAGGCGGTTTTGAAAAAGGAAATAAGACACCAGATTGGCCTTAATCTAAAAATTGCAAGATATGCCTTCAGGCAGTGCGATTCTCTAATAAAAATTAAAAGATACAGAAAAAAAAGAACATCTCTCCTACTTACCGGCAACGAGGCGGTTGCCTATGGGATGGCAAGAGCCGGCTTGGATTTTTACGTTGCCTATCCAATGACCCCCTCTACCTCAATAATGAATACCTTAGCCAGGGAAGATCTTGGAGTAAGGGTTGTCCAGCCGGAAAACGAGATTTCGGTCATTAATATGGCTTTGGGAATTGCCTTTGGAGGAAAGAGAGTGGCTGTGGGTACCTCAGGAGGGGGTTTTGCCTTGATGGTAGAGACATTAAGTTTGGCTGGCCAGTCAGAAACCCCGATTTTGATTATTGAAAGCCAGAGAGGAGCCCCGGCCACGGGAATGCCTACATATAATTCTCAAGGGGATCTCCTCTTTGTTTTATCTGCCGGCCATGGCGATATTCCCAGATTTGTTATAGCCCCGGGCGACGCCGAGCAATCTGGCTTTTATGCTGGCTTGGGTATAAATTTGGCTTGGAAATATCAAACCCCGGTTATCCTGCTTTTGGACAAAGATATTTCAGAAAATACCTTTACCCTTGACCAGAAGGTTTTTGAAAAGATTAAAATTGAAAAGCCTCTTCTTTGGAATAAAAAAGGGGAGTATAAGAGATATCAGTTTGCGAAAAACGGCATATCTCCCTTGGCTTTCCCCGGCCAAAGGGATGTTGTGGTAAAAAACACCTCATACGAACACGATGAATACGGGATTACAATTGAAAAGGCAAAATTGGCTAAGGCGATGCAGGAAAAGAGGCGAAGGAAGATGGAGAGAATGAAAAAAGAGGTGGAGAAATTGCCCTCCCTTGCTGTTTACGGCAATAGGAACTCAGAGATAGCCCTTGTCTCTT
>Ga0180301_10000507_pt1 | contig 30024 bp, 26 predicted proteins | sample GuaBasSediGuay16_FD_121797 | JGI IMG/M metagenome (GOLD analysis project Ga0180301, IMG submission 121797) | Subseafloor sediment microbial communities from Guaymas Basin, Gulf of California, Mexico - Guay16, Core 4569-2, 12-15 cm | ecosystem: Environmental > Aquatic > Marine > Hydrothermal... | reverse complement strand
GGGTAAGAATAAAGGAAGCAATTAGCGAGCATAAAAAAATATAAATTAACCCACTTAAATTCTCCATCTTAAATAATATTGTATCATTGAGACATTATTGATTCAAACAGTATCTGTCTAGGGGAAATTTTTAATTTTCAATTTCTAATTTTTATTAAATTATCAATGAAATAATTTTTAATAGAAAGCGCAAAGCGAAAAACTAAAAACAAATGAATTCAAAAATAAGAACTTTAAGTTTTGCGCTTTAAGCTTTAAGCTTTGAATTTTTAGTTTTGCACTTTGCGTTTTGAGTTTTGAGTTTTATAGAAACTTAATAGAAATTAGAAATTTTTGTAAGACATTATTGTTTCAAACGTTATTGTATCAGGATTATAAAATAAGCGCTTAATTTTTGGATGTCAGATGTTGGATATTTTGACAGACCTCGGATATTTATCTTTTATCTTTTGTCTGTTTCATTAGGAGAGAACGGTAAAGATGGTGGATTCTATCTATCATAGTCTGGGCACTAAATCGTTCATCTATTCTTTTCTTTGCATTCTCACCTATTCTTTTTCTTAAACCTTCATCATAAAGCAATCTTATAAGGGCATCTGAAAGGGCATCTGAATTATTAGGAGGAATCAAAATCCCTGTCACTCCATCCTCCACCACATCGACTATACCTCCTACTTCTGTAGCCACCACAGGCTTACCCAAAATCATTGCCTCTAAAATAACTCTTCCTAATCCTTCAAAATAGGAGGCTAAGACTGCCACATCAAAGATAGAAGTAATTTCAGGAATATCCTTTCTGAATCCCGTAAAAATCACATAAGAATTAAGTCCGAGCTTATCTCTTAAGTCTCTGATCTTCTCGTATAAATACCCTTCCCCTACAAACATAAACTTTGTATTAGGTATCTTTTTTATTATCTTTTTTGCTGCTTTTAAAACACACTCATGCCCTTTGCCTTTCCATAACTTTGCTACCATCCCCACAACTAAATCAGTAGGTTTTATACCAAATTCTTTTTTCTTCTTGTTAACATCAATATTAACTTTAAATTTATCCATCTCTATACCACTATAAATTAAAGTATACTGTTCCTCTCTTCCTATCCCTACACTTAAACCCCATTCTTTTAAAGGTTGGGAAATAACAATGAGTTTATCTGCCCATTTAGCAGCAAGCCTTTCTAAAAAAATAAATAGTTTTCTACGCCAGGGTTTTTCAAAGTCATGAAAAGCAAAACCATGAATTGTATGAATCACTAAAGGAACACCAGCAATCTTTGCTGCTAATCTTCCAATAAAACCTGCTTTAGAATTATGGGTATGAACAATATCATAATGGTATTTCTTTACAATATAAATTAACTCAAAAAATGCCATAATATCTTTATAAATATTTATTTCTTGAGCAAAATTTGGAACAACTCTTATCTTGAAACCCTCTTTTTCTGCTTCCTGGATAAGCTCTCCCTCCCCTCTACATGCCAATTCCACATCATAACCCTTAGAACGTAACCCTCTCATAGTTAAAAGAACATTTATACCTGACCCACTTACAACAGGAAGGGTATGGACGTGTAAAACTCTAATTTTACTCATAAATATAATTCACCTCAGAATTTTTTTTACTTGCCACATTACTTCACGAACGGTAATTAACTGCATACAGATATTATTTTTACATTTAAATTTATAACACGGTGCGCAGGGAACCTTTTTCCTTATGACAATATGCTTACTATTTCTAGGATAAGGGTAAAACATTTCTTCTTCTCCTGAGCCAAAAAGAGCAACAACAGGAATCCCTACTGCTGTTGCCATATGCATAGGGCCTGTATCGTTGGTAATAAATAAAATGAATCTTTCCATAAGAGCAGCATATTGTTTTAAGGTAAATTCAGTAATAGTAATTATACTTTCTTTCTTATAAACAGCGTTTTTTATTTCTTCTATCACTTTGACATCGCTCTTATCACCGGCAATAACTATCTTACAGCGGTATTCCTCAATAAGCCTATCTGCAAGTGCTGACCACCTAAACATAGGCCAACGTCTCGCAGGACGAAATGCTCCTGGATTAAATCCAATCAATTTATCGTTCTTTGAGAGACCTTTTTTTCTCATAAAATCCAAAATAAACTTTCTCTCTTTATCAGAAATTGGCAGACTTAGCTTAACTTTTTTTATTTCACATCCTAAAGCGCGGGCAATATCAAGATTTTCCTCTACCATATGTTTAATTTCGCCTTTTGGCTCTTTCACTTTCATACTATAAAAAAAACTTTTAGAAGTATATTTTCCTACGCTGTATTTTGCTCCTACAAGTTTAATAAATATAATCGTCTTAAAAGCACCTATCCATGTCCATATTCTTTTCAAATTTATCACCATATCAAAGTGCCTACTACGGAGTATCTTAATAAGCCTTATTGTTTTGAATAAGTACAGACCATTGAATAACTTACGTAACGAGATTAACTGTGTATCAATAGCAAATAACTCATCTATATAGGGCAACCCTTCTATAAGAGAAGACGCACGGGAAATTACAAGTAAGGCAATGTAAGCATTCTTATAATGCTTACGTAAGGCCTCTATTGTAGGAGTAGACATTACTACATCTCCTATGCCTCCCAGCTGGATAATCAGGATTTTATGGGGATTATCAACGGCTTTCTTCATGAATATTTTTATTATACTCAACATTAAAAAACATCTTAAAAATATAAGTAAATAATTCTATGAAGTTTAAACATTTCTTCCCCCTCTACTAGGAAAAAAACTAATATCTTAATAATACAAAAAATATTCCGCCATAAATATTCCGCCATTATCTATTTTCTAAAAAACTGTATTTGAATTCTTCAGGATAAATCTTACGTGAAAAATTGCTAAAAATTATAAACTCTTTAAACTTATTCTTTTTGTAACGAACATTTAGATTCCTAAGTTGCTCCTCAAAACTTGTAATTTTCTCTCGGTGTCTGGTAGAATCAAAAATATATACAGTCTTATCTTGAGCTCTTACTTTCTTTGTATATTCGGGATTACGATCCGAAAAATCTTTATTAAAGATGGTCGGAGAAATCAAAATCCTTTCTTTTGACTCAAAAATCACAGGATAAGCAATCCAATAATCTGAATAACCATAAAGAAAATTATTAGTTAATAGCCACTGTGCTAACTGTGGATAATGATGAACTGGTCTGTTCTTAAATGAATATGCTATATTGTAACTATTATAAGAAACAAGTAAAATCAATACCAAAAAAGAGAGAAATCGTGATTTTTTTTCAATTTCCATCAATAATTTACTAACGAATATAGGAAAGACTACATATAAAGGGACAACATACCTTATTGCTTTCTCTCCAACTAAAACAGAATAAAATAATATAAACCAAACTGTATAAATCACCAAGATGTTTACGGGGTCAGCATTTTTATTTTTCAAAAAATAAAAGAATTTTTTCTGGCAGAGTAAAAATAAGGCAGTAAAAAAAACTAAGGTGCTAATTGGCCCTGTGAGTGAAGAAAACATTAAGGGTATTCTTGCGAATGAAGCAGGGATACCTAATACCCACTGAAACATTCTCTCTCCTAAAGCAGATACAGGATGCGGAGAAAAGAGAATACGACGATCGACATTCAAAATTCTTCCAGCCATTCTAAAGAAAGTCGCCATTGGATGCTGAATATTGTATATTATCGAAGGTAAAAAACCGATAAAGAAAGCGAGAATAAAATAGACGAATCTAAGGGAAAAAAATATTTTCTTATCTTTTATAAAAAAAACAGTGAATATAGTGAGTATGAACGGAACCATGCCAGGAGTAAGCCATAATCCTAAACCGGAAAAAAAACCCAATAAAGGATAGAAAATACTATCCTCCTGAAGACCAACTTTACTCCACTTAACTAATAACAAAAGCAATAGCGTTCCAAAGCTAAGAGTTTCAGGATAAATACCTCCCGGATGCAAAGAATAATGTAAAACAATAAAAGGAGGAAAAAGGACAAAAATTAACGAAGCAATACTGCCATATTTATTGAGTATATCTTTAGAAAGAATAAAAGTAAACAGCACCCAACAAAAAGACAAAAACACTCCTACATATCTATAGATTAAATATGATACGCCAAAGATATTGAACAGTAAGGCTCCTATATAACTTGATAACGTTCCTGCGTAATGTGCTCTCCAAAAATATATAGGAAAATCCTTTCCTTCAAAAATATGCTTAGCCATCAAACCACATACCGCACCATCTCCGTCAAATGTTTCTGGAGGGAAAATCATAATAATGCGCACAAATAAGCCTGCAAGAATCAATATCCAAAAAAACATAGAATAATTTATTCTCCTATCCATAAACTCCCCTCTTAATTCCTCTCTTCATTAAATTGAATCTTTGTAAGTTGAGCCTTGACTGCAGATATCACCTCATCTACATTGCTGTTGTATAAACTAAAGCACAAATTGTTTTCTCCCTGGGGACGCCATCTTTCACTTACATTAGGACTTAAGAAAGAAACAGTAGGTATTTTTAGGCCTACTGCTATATGTAAAGGACCGGAACTATTCCCTATAAATAAACAACTCTTTGATATCAAAGCCATTAGTTGACCAAGAGTAAGTCTACCTGCGGTATTTATTAACCTTTTATTCTTGGATTCTTTTGATGAAATAAGATTTATTATCTCATCTATCAAAACTCTTTCTCTATGATCGCCTACAAAAAAAATTACTGCGTTATACTCCTCTGCTAAACACCGTCCTAATCTTGCATATCCCTCCTTTCTCCACCACTGTTGTTTATAATAACCACCAGGATGAATAACTACAATGATATCTGGCGATGATGTTATCTTGCTACTTAAATATTCTCTAATCCAATCTCTGTCCCTATCACTCACAAAAATCTGTGGCTGAAGATTAGAAACGACAATACCTAAAGGGCAAAGAATATGTATTATCTCCTGGGGGTAATAACAAGGATATCTATAAGGAGCTACTTTTATATTATAAAGGAAACCTCTGCCAAAATTATCCAATCCTATCCTTAACTTTGCTTTACTAAAAAAAGAAAGCCAAACAGGGGTAAAGAAAAAATCACGTGTAGTTAAGTCTATTGCTAAATAAAAATCACGCAAACGCAACATTCTTATAACTTTTATCTTCTCCGCCAGCCTCATTTTTTTATTATACTCAAAAATCTCATCTATATAGGGAAACTTTTCAATAATAGGTTTAGTATAAGAGTTCACCACTATAGAGATTTCACTATAGGGAAATTTTTCTTTAACTGCTCTTATACCAGGAGTAGAAAGAACCAAATCACCAATTCTTTCTATCTTAATAAGAAGTATTCTTTTAGCCATTGCAGGTTTAAATTTCCTAAAACGTAACCAGATAAAAAAACATGAAACAACCCTTAAGAATACTTCTCCTATTATGTAATACACCTTCCTTATTAACCTGCGAAACGTCCTTTTATACATATAATCTACTCTTTACTCGCAAAAGCCTCAATAGCCATACCTATATTAATCCTTGATACCTTGTATAAAAAAGAGGCAACAGTGTTCAACACATGATGGGCAACTCCAATTTTTTCTTTATCAACGTCGAACCTTAAGGGACGAAAACCTGCCTTTTCTATTATCTTTCTAAGGGTATAAGGAGAAAAATGGTAAAGATGAATTTCTCTCTTTTGTAGAGAAAAAATCTTAAACCTGCGGAATTTAGTACACAAATATGCTATCCGGAAAATATAGTTATTTATATTAGGTACTGCAATTACAATTAATCCTTGGGGTTTTAAAACCTGCCACGCCCTAACTAAATTACCTAAAGGGTCTGGCATGTGTTCTAAAACATGCCAAAATGTAACAACGTCAAAAAAATTATCCCGAAAGGAACTTTCTTTAAACTCACCGTAAAATATCTCTATACCGTACGATTTCTTTATATAGTCTCTTGCATATTCAGAAACTTCTGTTCCAAAAACATGCCATCCTCTTTTTTTTGCCTCGCCCAAAAACATACCTAACCCACAGCCAACATCCAATAGCCTTCCTTTCTTCTTAAAACGCTCTATTCTATCCATACGTCTTTGCCATATCTTATAACGTAATCTACCCTGTGTTTCCTGCCACGGAGTATAATACTTCTCATTATAATATTTAAATAACTCCTTCTTTGGCGGTATAGGATTTACATAAACAAGCCCACACTTTTTACACTTACATAGTTTAAATATACCTTCCTTATAAATAATCTTAAACTCGATGCTACAGCATAAATTACATCTAATTTCCTTAGAACTCATCTACCTTTCTCCTTCTTTTTAAGGTCATACATTAAAGCATGGTGAAAATTGACTATTTTATTATAGTATAAGCTCCATCGTGATGACGGATTAGTAAAAATTTTACTTAAGAAATACAGAATAAGGTAAGGATCTCTTATCAACTTTTTTAAAAAAACAATAATTTTAAGAAAACGGGCTAATAATGAATAAATCTTTATCATTCTTTTAAGAAAGTATGGCGAGAATTCATCAGTTTTAATAATTCCCTGCGTTGTAAATCCTCCAGAAAGATTATCAATGGTAGGATTACAATAGAAATAATTAAATTTACTACATATATTATAAAGTTCTGTCCCTGGTAAAGGAACTGCCATACTAAATCCTCCAAAACATTCATACTTCAGAATAAGCTTCAGAGCATATCTTACAGAGTTTTTTATTTCCTCTTTTGTCTCCCCTGGCAAACCTACAATATAAAAAGCCTTAACATCTACACCTATTCTTTTTGCCTCGGCCAAAACTTTCTCTAAACAAGAAAGTTTTAGTCTCTTCTTTATAACCTCGTCTAACACTCTCTGATTGCCTGACTCAATGCCAAAAATAAGATGGGTACATCCGGAGCTCTTACATTCCTCAAGTAAGCTAACATCAAAAGTATCTCCCCGCACCCCATTTGGAGTATCCCAGCGTAAATCCCATTTTCTATCAACCATCCCTTTAAGAATATCCTGGCATCTTTTTGGTTCAAGAGTGAAATTATCATCTTCGAAGTGAAGATACTTTATATTATAATTCTTTACCAAATAATCTATATGTCTTAGGATATATTCTGGCGAATGAGCTCTCCATTTTCTTCCCATATGGAGATGTATAGAACAAAATACACAAGAAAAAGGACATCCTCTGCTGGTAATTATAGTCACGCCTCTCTCCCATCCAGGAAAATGATAAGATGTTCTTGTAAAATATTTTCTTGTTAACCAGAAATATCTTTCTATATCTACTAGGTTATAGGCAGGAAAAGGTAAAGAATCTAAATCCTCTATAAATATATTGCCTGAAGAAAATATAAAACCTTTATCCCTATAAGCAACTCCTGTTATCCCTTCAAGACTAAGATTAGCTCTTAAACTTTCAACCAACTGTGGCATCACATATTCTCCCTCTCCTTTTACAACAATATCAACAAAAGGAAAATCTCTAAGTATACTGCTAAACGCAAAACTCACATGTGCCCCGCCCATAATAACCTTGCATTTGGGCCTAATCTTTTTACATATTTCTGCTGTTTTGATAGCATTTGCCCATTGGAAGGTAAACTGCGCTGAAATCCCCACAATATCAAAATCTATCTTCTCAACTCGCTTCTTTATATCATCAAACGTAATACCAAAAAAGTTTTCGCCCTTTTTTATTCTACCCTGGGGCATAATCCCATCAACAATATCTACTTCATAGCCTTTCTTAATGAGAACAGCGGCGATATAAAGTAAACCCAAAGGCAAATATGCCATTGGTCTTTGTCTATGAGGCAAATAATGCTCAGGAGGACGAATGAGCAATATTCTTTTCATATTGCCTTTTTAATAATTGCGATATAAATCTTTTCTATCTCTTGTGTATTCTTCTTTATATCAAATAATTCTTCTGCTCTTTTTCTTAATTTTTTCTGATTTTGGAAAATAATATTCCTATCATTTGCTATTCTTTCTATTATGGATGCTAATTTAAAATCATTACCTACAGGAAAAATAAACTCTTCAAACTCATTACCCAAAGCCTCTCTATTTGAACATAAATCTGATACAACCACCACCTTCCCTAATGCCATAGATTCAATAACTACTCTTGATAATCCTTCTTCCTTTAAAGAAGGTAGTACAACTACTTCGACTTTTTTCATATCCTCAGAAACGTCGCTCTTGTACTTTTTAAAAATAACATTTTCTCCTTTTGCTAAAGTTCTCAATTCTTCTAAGTATCTATTATCGCCGTCACCCATAATAACTACATCGCTCCTACCTTTAACTCTCTTAATTGCTTTTATAAGAATTTCAATTCCCTTTCTACGTTCTATCCTCCCAAAATAGCCAACTTTCAATACTCTACTATGAGTATCTCTATCTAAAGCAAAAAAACTCTCTAATTCTACTCCATTATAAACTACTCTCAATTTATTTTTCCTATCTATTAGCCTAAATCTCTGTGCAACACATTTCGAGACAGCTATCAAACAATCCACAAGAGTATAAAGCATCCGGTCTATAATAGGAAGAACATCAGAAGTTCGTAAGTGGAAAACAACAGGTAAATAATATATTTTCCTAACCAATCCTGCATATATTGTCTGTCTCGGAGAATCCGTATGGATTAGAGCAATTTTTTCTTTATCTATTATTTTCCACAATCTTATGAAATCAAATAAGAAGGAAAATATATTCAAGGATTTTAATCGTGAGAATTTGATAACAAAACATTTAATTCCAAGACGAGATGCTTTTTCCAACAATTCCCCTTTTTCAGGGACGACAAGAAAAGGCCTAAACATATCTTTGTTGAGATATTTCAATAATAAGTAAAGACTTCTTTGACCCCCTCCCTGTAAAGAAGCGAACGAACTAATATATAAGATATTATATTTTATTCCCACTCTTTTGCTTAAATAGTTCTATGTATAAATTTTCTATCTCTCTAACCATAAAGCATGCTGAGAATTTATCTTTAACTATCTCCCTTCCTCTCTCACCCATTGCAAGAGCTTTATTTTTGTCATTTATAATTAGTAATATTGCTTTTGCCATACTCTCGGAATCATTAGGCTCAATGAGTAACCCACTCTTACCATCATCTATCACCTCAGAAATACCTCCTATATTTGTGCCTATTACAGGTAGACCAGAAGCCATTGCTTCTATCAAAGATAACCCTAGACCTTCTCTCTTGCTTGAGGGCAAAATTATCAAATTAAACATTGGCATCACAGAAGCAATATCAGAAATTATCCCTTTAAACTCAACAAGCTCTTTGATGCCTAATTTTTCGGCATAATTTTCTAAATCATCCCTTAATATGCCATCTCCTACAATAATAAGTTTCACTTTCTGCGGGGTCTTTTGTGTAACTTTTTTTACTGCTTCTAAAAGAGAGTAATGCCCTTTGTGAGGATATAATGAAGCAATGCATCCAATAGTAAATACGCCTTTATCCTCTACAATACCATCACTTTTACTCTTAAACTTATCTATATCAACGCCATTATAGATAACAATAACCTTCCTGGAATTAACCCTTTCTTTCTCAATAACAAAATCAGCCACTGCTTTTGAACAACAAATAATCTTATCGGTAAATATATTTAAGAATCTATCTTTTAAAGTGCTCTTATAACTCTGTTTAATATGTATAGTATGAATATGTGTAATAATAACAGGGGTCTTTGCAAGAATAGCTGCCATACACCCTATTCCATTGGCAGTAACGCCGTGGGTATGAGCTATATGAATACCATTGTTTCTTAGTTTCCTTACTAACTTTATATAAAATAAAGGGTTATGGGGCGACTTCATCCCTAAAATTTCTACATCAATAGCGTTATCTCTTAACTCATCAAGAATCTTTCCTCCTTTAACTAAACACCATACTTTAATATTAAATTTATCTTTATTTATTTTAAAGGCAATGGTAGCAATAGTTCTTTCAAGCCCACCAACATTTAAATCTTCTACTAAATGGACAACATTTATTTTATCCATACAGCTTTATTTTTCCCCTACCCCAACAAGAGAAGAAGTTAAAATATGCGAAGCGACGAATCCTTGATACCACATAAGCTTTCTTATAACAAAATATATCATATTTGCAGTCATCTTATGCGCTACTTTTGTTTTTTCAAAAGGAACTATCCTAATATTACGGAAACCAGCTATCCATAATATCTGATACAGACTCTTTTCTGTAACCCCGATCTCATGAGTAAAATCAGCATAGCGAAGGCGAATGGCAAAAGGGTTGCCTAAATTCGGTGTCTTCAAAATAATTTTCCCTTTTGTCTTTAATGCTCTAAATGTTAAATTTAAAAAACCAATGACTTTATCTTTAGAAAGATGTTCTAAAAAATCGTTAGCAACAATAACATCATAAATATTTTCTTTATTCTGTAAAAATTCAAATATATCTAATCTTGTAACATTAACCGATATATTTTTCTTACAAAATTCTATCTGTTGAGAAGAAATATCAACTCCTAAAAAGTTAGTATACCCTTTTTTCTTTAAATAATAAAGAAAATGACCTGCGCCACATCCAACGTCAAGAATAACCGCATCTTTTTTAATGGGCAGAAACTTACCATAGTTTGACTCATATTCTTTACAATGTATCTCATATTCTTTTTTAGAGAAGGTATTAGAATTTTTAAAAATAGACTCAAAATATTCTCTAAAATATTCTTCCCTTTGCATTAGTCTTTTCCTCTATTATATATAATATCAAACATTTTTTTTATACGATGGAGATAAGTATGTTTACTGATAACTTCCTTCCAACCTTTTTCTGCAATAGCCTTTCTTTCTTCTGGTTTACTTAAATAATAATTAAGTTTTCTTCTTAAATCGTCAATGTTATTAAAAATATCAAGGTGCCTACCGGGCTTAAATAGCTTAACTACATCCTTCTGATTATCTGATAAAAGAAAACACTTACATGCTAACACTTCATATACTTTAGGGCTTGCCTGATAACAGGGAATCTTGCCATCCTGATAATGAACAGCTAAAGCAATCTTGGAGCTTGAGTATATTTTCCTCCACTCCTCACAACTTACCCCATAGGTCTTTTTTATGCATTTGTTAAGAGGGGAATTAGAAGGAACCTTATTCCAACCCGGCCCTAATACACTTAAATTAAAATCTGAGATTTTCTCTAATATTTCTAAACGGTTAGGATAATAAGAACCAACAAAGACAATATCTGAACCATAAGAATTTCTTTCTTCTTCATTTACTTCCATAGGGTAAGCATAATCGGGATCGCAGGCAAAGGGAAGAAAATATAAATTCTTAATATTACAGTTTTTTAAAATCTCATAGGCTTCGCTCCCACCAGTAAATACAAAATCATAAAAAGGTGCGGATTCTATTATGGGTTTAAAACCACGTGGATAGTCAATCGTCCATAGGGCTGTTTTTATTCCTTTCTTTTTTATTCTTATTACTGTCTCAACCTTAATTCTATGGCCTCCTGCTTCTAAAAAAACGTCTGGTTTAAACTTATCTATTGTACGGATAAGCTCATTATTTATTCGGGATAAATCCCACTGGTGTAAAAAACTTATCCTTTTTCTTATTCTGCCCGGAATAATAAAATTTCTATCATCGAAGAAATAAACCTCGCCCATCTTCATAAGAGCTCTCTCTGTATATTCTGCAATTGTTACAAAATGTGGATTATTAGTAGTAGAAAACAGAATTTTCATCGCTCTTCCTTTAAGTATAATTAATTTATATAATTGATTTTCTTAAAATTTATTTTATTCAGTGTTAAGAATATATAAGCATTCTTATTATGAAAACACTATCTTCTTCTCTGCTTTAAGAACTCTATATGCCACTATATAATATAATCCTAACCATAAAGGTAAAACGATAAAAACAAATACTGTATCGCTTAAAGATAATCTCCTTATAAATAATCCTATGGATAAGAATACCGAAGCTATTAAGAAACTTTTTGAAAAACTAATAATCAACCTGACAACGCTCAACTCCATCAATTTCCTCATAAATAAATAATAAACTCCTGCGACGGTTACTTGTGATAACACCCAACTTATGGCAATACTGTATAGATCGTATTTTTTATAAAGCATTGCTGCTGATGCTGTCAATACTACTAACCCTACAACAGAATTTACTGTAACAATTCCAATATTTTTTAAAGCAATAACGATGCGAGAAATATAGCTCTCGAACGCAACAATAATAAAATATAGAAGCAAAATATTCACAAGTATAGAAATTATTTTAACATCGCCTGTGGTAAATTTGCTTCCTAAAAATAAAATTCTTAAAACATAAGGTAGAAATATTACTATAACAGATGCAACTATAAAACTTATTGCCATACTTACCTTCAATACATCAGCGCATAATGCCTTCGTCTTTTGCCAGTTCAATGAAGAAACTAACTCAGCTATGCGTGAGTAATACACACTTAACATAGGAATCACGATAGTCTGAATAAGTAACTTTATTATTCTTTCTGCATAAGAAAATAAGGTTACTGCTCCTTCACCCAAACGAGATGCTATACTTTTACTAACTACTGTTCTTAGATTCCATATTATGCCACTAAGTGCCATCTTGGAAGACTGAATAACAAGTTGGGGGAAATTTTTATGATATAGCTGTGTTCTTGGAACCCATCCTGTTTTGGAATGAAAAAGAAAAGCAAATATAACAGCGATAAGAAAATTTGCAAATAAACTTCCGATTACGATACCTTTTATTCCATAGATAGGAACGAGAATAAATAAAGAAGCTATCTCTATCAAAGGAATCAAAAGGTTAACTACAGAAGGGATAAAATAATGATAAATAGCATTAAGTGCAATCTGTAATATTCTTGTAGCATTATAGAATATTAACGCAAATAGCAAGATGTCAAATAATTTTTTAGTAAGCATAATATTTCTTTCACTAAATGAAGGGGCAATAATTTTTATAATAACAACATCAAACTTTCTTACTAAAAAGAATATTACCAAAGATAAAATAATTGACCACTTCATAACTACATCAAAGAAAATAATGCTTTCATTTATACTTCTTTTCCTTACATCATTAAATATAGGTATAAATAACGAATCTAAAAAATTGTTAAATATACCCAATAAACCAAATAAAGCAAAACTTATGAAAAAACAGTCTAACTGCCAAGATACACCGAACTTTCTTCCCAAGAGAATATTAAATATAAGCCTTAAGATAATAGCAAAAGGTGTAACTACGCTCAGTTTTATTACTTCAAGTTTTAAACTTCCTATTTTATCTACTAATCTTCTCATTTTATCTACAATCTTCTCAACAAAGCAAGAGCTCCTTTCTAAAAGCCATCTACATTTATTACCCTTTTCAGTAACACGTATGCAACATTATTACTTCAAACGTTATTACTATAGTCATTCTCTTCTCTACCTAAGTTGGGCAAACAACTTACAACTGCTGCCATAAACCAGAAAGATTCCATTATGCGCACAATAATAAAAGTGTTGGCTGAAAAAGAATGTATAAGTAAACCTATAAATCCTGCCAGGAAACCTATTGTTATTCCCTTAGAGAAATCGCTATCAACCTTAGAAAGATTATGAAAAGAAAGCAATAGTATTCTTATGAGCAGCCAAATGAATATAACAAAACCGATAATTCCTGTTTCTCCCAAAACACGCGGATATTGTGTATCAACAAATCCAACCCCCGTAACACCATATCCTAACAAAAGACGCCTTTTCCATTTCTGAATGATATCTTTCCAACTTTCGACACGTGCAGCTGCCGATTCTTCTAACGTTACTGGTTTTATACCTACATCGTATTGCTTCCCTCTTGAGAAAGTATAAAATATACGACTTTTAACTCCCTTAACAATATTGGGAAATGTAAGAGGGAAAATAACCACTCCTAAAATAAGCATTCCTATGATTATAATCTTTCTTTTTCGCGTAAGAGCTATTAAAGTAGAGTACATAGCAACAAAAGCAAGATAACTCCCACGGGAAAAAGTCTCAAGCAGGGTAACAACCATAAGGGGTAACAGCATACCAATAAATATCTGCCATCTGCGCGAAGAGGTATATAAAAATATTCCTCCAAATACTGCTAACATAAACATTAAATACCCTCCTAGAGTGTTCGGTTCACCTTTTACTCCCTCAAAAGGCGCAGTTGCCCTTCCAAATTTACCCACAGTAAGAAGTGCATACACACAGGTAATAAAGGCAGTTATCATAAAACAGACAATAAAAACTTTAATCTGCCTTTTATTTTCAATATTATTAGCCACCATAAAATAAAGGAGAAAATATTCTATATATTTCAATATATAAAAGAAACTCTTTAAAAGATTTACTCTCCCGCTCAGTATCCCTGCAAGGGTAGAAATAATGCATATTACAATATAAGAAATTATTAAAGTAGTTATGGGAGTCCGTTTAAGTAATCCTAATTCCTTGTTCACTGCCATCTTAGCAAGCCAACCCAAAAATATAACAATAAGTAAAATATCATCGATTCGTACTACCACAAGTCTTGAAGGAACTTCTGCAATGGCAATCTCAGGAGATAATAGCATAGAAAATATTAGAACAACAAGAGCAAGATTGGTATTAAAAAATGCTAAAAAGAAAAAACTTAACCCTGTTAGAAAAACAAAAACTTTAAAAGAAGGTTTAAGAAAGGAAAAAAATATTACTGCTAATACTAAAACAATTGCGCAGAGAACTATATTGCTTATATAACTTTTTCTTTGTAAACTCTTTCCCATAAATATTCGTCTTTAGTTATTAAAAAAGGAGGATTTTATACCTCCTTTTTAATTTACCTTACATATTTAAATTCTTAAAATCCTTACCTTTTATATGAACTGGTCCTTATCCTCTTTGCTCCCATAGTATTTATACTTATAGTAATAAGGGTAAACCTCCAATGCTTCTGTTTGAGGTTTAGTGTGGTTTAAAATAACTCCTAAAATTTTAGCTCCCACAGTCTCAAGTTGAATCTTGGCTCTAATTAGGGCATGACGAGAAGTCTTACCGATTTCATAACAAAGCACAACTCCATCAACTTTAGGAGCGAGTATACTCACATCAGTAACAGGTAAAACGGGGGGAGAATCAAGAAGAATAACATCAAATTCTTCCTTAAGTTTATCAAGTGTTGTTTCTAACTCTTTTGAATGTAATATCTCTGCGGGGTTAAATGATGATGAGCCTGCAGGTAAAATCCTTATATGGTCTAACCCAGGATGTCTTACAATATTATCTACATCAACATTACCCAGTATCATATCAACTGTACTTCTTATTGCCTCCTCTAAACGTACCGTCCCTCTTATAACATCACTTAAGCCTGGTTTTTTATCTAAACCAAAACTATCTGCAACTGCAGGTCTTCTTAAATCAGAAGAAATCAAAAGTGTCTTAAGCCCTTCCTGAGCAAAAACTATACCCAAGTTAATAAGAATAGTAGTCTTACCTTCTTGAGGACCCGCACTAGTAATAAGGATAGTCTTACGTGACTGAGAGACCATAATGTTAGTCTTAATACTGCGGAATGACTCAGCAATAGGAGAGGTAGGGTGATAGTGAGAAATAAGACGGGCATATTTTTCTTTTGATTCATCTTTTATTCTCTTTCTTAATTTTAATTTATTCAAAAAACTAAGATGTTTATACTCCTGGGAAACAATCGAGGGGACAACTCCCAATACAGGAAGTTTTAATGCACTTTCTACATCTTCGATAGTACCCATTGAGGTATCTAAATTCTCTGCGACGAAAGCCAAAACTACCCCAATAACAATACCTAATAAGGATCCCATTGCTATAGTAATTTTTGACTGGGTATTTATGGGAGAAGTAGGTAAAAGTGCAGGGTCAACAATAGATACATCAGGAACTTTTTCTGCCTCAGTAATACGCACCTCTTCAAGCTTCTGTCTTAACATGGCATAAATCTTTTTATTCACTTCTGCCTCACGCTGAAGACGTGCATAATCTAATTCTCTTCCTGAAAAACCCTTAAGCTGACTCTCTAATTGCTTTATCTGCTCTTTAAGTTGTATTACCTTAGGATGTTTTGAAGTATATTTCTGCCTGAGAGAAGTCATTTCAAATGTCAATTGAACCAATTTATTCTGAACCTCAGGAGCAATACTTATATCTTTAACATCCTTGCTCATATTTTTTATCTTATCCTCTGTCGCATGCATTCTTTTCTCTAATGATTCAAGTTGTTCCTCTATAAACTTACGAGTAGTTCTTGCTTGTTTATTTTTTTCTAGAAGATTTTCTTCTATATATGATGCGGCCACAGTATTAGCTAACTCCATAGCAAAAGTAGCATCAGATGATTTCGCAGTAATCTCAATAATATTGGTATTACCCACTTGTCTGGTATTAATCTTTGATTGAAGTCTTCCCACAACTTCATATACTTTCTCCAAAGGAGTATTTTTATCTATAAGGGCTAACTTAAGTGCTGTTCTTTTCATTACAGGAAAACCCTTAATGATTTTAGTCTGGGTTTCCATGATATCACCTGGACTATAAGCAATCCATTCAGTAAGTAAACCTGCGACGGTCTTTCTCTCCTCTATCTTTACAGTGGTACTTGCTTCATATATAGGAGGCTTTGATGAAACGTAAAAAAAAGTTCCCACTGTAAAAACAATCAGAGAAAAAACAATTATAAACTTGTGTTTTCTTACAATTCTTAAATAATCCCTCAAATTTAACTCATACTGTGTCATATCCTATTCTCTCTATTTTTATATCATCTCTTTTATATTATATCAAGCATAAATCACAAAAAATCGTATTATATGAATTATATGAAGAATATGTCCGCTCGCGCGGACGAAATTGATAGAAATTGATAGAAATTGAAAATTAGAAATTAGAAATTTTTTTAAGGCATTATTGCAAGAATACCTGCTACATTATTAAGTCTGGCTTAGAAATGTAGCACCTTTTTCTAACCGCGTAGGTTAGAACAGTAATCAAACCCCATTGTAAGAGAGAATCTTAGAGAAATTTTCAATTTTTAATTTCTAATTTTTATTAAATTATCAATGAAATAATTTTTAATAGAAAGTGCAAAGTTTAAAGCGAAAAGTGTAAAGTGAAAGAAGTGTAAAGTGCAAAGCGAAAAACTAAAAACAAATGAATTTAAAAATAAGAACTTTAAGTTTTGCGCTTTTCGCTTTGAGCTTTGAGTTTTTAGTTTTGCACTTTGCGTTTTGAGTTTTGCACTTTAAGTTTTGCGCTTTTCGCTTTGAGCTTTGAGTTTTATAGAAATTTAATAGACATTAGAAATTTTTGTAAGACATTATTGTTTCAAACGTTATTGTCTCAAACAGAGCTCCTCACGTCTTGGGAAATCTAATTTCTTACCAATACTTTTTAAAATATCAGAAAGAGGCGAAAAATATTATTTGATATTGAGTATATTACAAAACCACAAAAAATAAATAGAAACCTTAACTTTTCCTAAAATTATATACAGAAAGATAGGTAACCCTTCTTATGATTTGGCTTGTTTTAACTCTCAGATAGCGCATTCTTATCAAAATATCTTAAAAATTACCTATAGAAACATAAGCTATGATTACAAAATAAGCATTTAATTTTCGGACATCAGATGTCAGACATTTCTGGGTCTTGACGGTTTTTCCTTTATCTGATACCCTCTTTTTAATGGATAATAATACATTTATTGTAAAAAGTGAGAATTTGACTAAACTATTTTATCCCTCTCTTTCTTATTCTGATATCGCTAAATTGCGCTTTAAACATAGAACTCCTATTATAGCTCTTACGAATATATCATTCTCTATAAAAAAAGGAGAAGTTTTAGGAATTTTAGGGCCCAATGGGGCAGGAAAGACTACCCTTTTAAAAATACTTGCCACCTTAGTTATTCCTGATGGAGGAAAGGTTACTATAAAGGGAAACGTGCTGGGAAAAGATAATAATAAGATAAAATCCCTTATCGGTTATGCGGGATCTGAAGAGAGAAGTTTCTACTGGCGCCTTACAGGAAGACATAATCTAGAGTTCTTTGCCTCAATGTATGGTTTGAATAAAAAACAAACAAAGTTAAGATTGGACTATCTTTTTAGGACTTTCAAAATAGACTATCAAAATATACGTTTTAGCTCATATTCCACAGGTATGAAAAGAATATTTGCTCTTATAAGAGCATTACTACACGACCCACAAATTCTTCTTTTAGATGAACTAACCAAAAGTTTAGACTACAATTATCTATGTGCAATAAAAGATTACCTAAAAAGTCTTTTGTCATTAGAAAAAACAATAATATTCTCTACCCATAACATAACAGAAGCCCAAAATTTATGCGATAAGTTTATAATTTTAAATAGGGGTAGAAATTACGGGTATGGAACAATAGAAGAATTAAGAAAAAAAATAAACTTACCTAAGACCTCTCTTTCTGAAATTTATCTAAAACTTACCCAGAATGTTTAGGAAAATATTTGCCATAGTAAAAAAAGACTTCCTTATTGAAGTAAGTTATAAAGTGTCTTTTTTCTTTAATATTTTTAGTGTGATTTCTACGCTTTTAATTTACTTTTTTATTGACCTCTTATTCGGACACAGAATGACAATCCATTTAGAAGAATTTGGAGTAAATTATTTCTCTTATGTGGTTGTGAGTATGGCATTTTTCAGCTATATTGGTGTAGGAATTGGCTCATTCTCTATGCGCCTTCGTGCAGAGCAACTCCAAGGAACTTTAGAGTCTCTCTTGCTTAGTCCCACCAAAATCTCTACTCTCCTATGGGGAATGGGGACATGGAATCTTATCTTTGCCACTTTTAATGTATTGCTCTATATAATATTCGGTATATTTCTTTTTAAAATAAACTTTTCTCATATAAATTTTATTTCTACCTTTGTAACATTAATTTTAACAATATTCTCCTTTAGTAGTCTAGGGATAATTTCCTCTGCTTTTATTATAATTTTTAAACGTGGCAACCCTTTTGGCTGGTTAATAAATACTATTGAGGGATTATTAGGAGGCGTATACTTTCCTATTACCGTTATGCCCGAGTGGTTACAAGTCTTAGCAAAATTTCTTCCTATAACTTATGCTATAAGAGCAATAGAGTTATCAATTTATAAGGGGTATTCCTTAGTACAACTAAAAAATGAATTAATATTTCTTTTGGTATTTTCTATTATCCTTCTTCCTTTAAGCACCTTTATTTTTAAATATGCTCTCAAAAAATCGTCTCGGTATGGCACTCTCTCTCATTACTAGAAATACCTCACTTACAAAGAACGAAAGTATACTATCTCAAAGGAGCTTATGTCGAGTATAGCCACAATCTCTCTAAAAGTTTTATTGCGACGGGTTGTTATTACTACCTTAAAATAATCTGATTTTACCTTAGCCCACCTTAAGATATTATTCAATTCCTCCTCTGAAAGGCTCAACTTATCTTTCAATTCCTCCATACTCTTAAAAGGCCTTTTATCAATTATCTCTTTAGCAATCTTTAGAGAAGAGCCTCTCATACTCTCAAGAACTTCTAAAGAAGCTGAATTCACATTAACCTTACCATCCCCGTATACTGTAATAAAATCCTTTATCCCTCTATCAAGCTTCTGGTCCTTGTTTGTATCTTCCCACTCTTGCAATATACCATCTTCATTCAGATCGTCTCCATAAAAAATCTCCTTTCTTATCCCTTCTACTCTCAGAAGCTCATAAGGTGTGTAAAACAATCTATCTTTTTTGCTTTCTCTATAGGAACATATCGCCTCTGAGAGTCTCTTGTTATCTACATCAAAATTACCAAGAAACTTTAGCAGAGACTCTTTAGAAGCAGTGTTTATATTAAGTCTTGCTTCTTCATCGGTTACATACACTCTATAACTTCCCTTAATATCCCCTTGGGGTCCATAGAAATATAAAGGACCTTTGTATTTTGAGAAAATTTCTCCGCCAAAAGAATCAAATGCACTGCCTTCTCTTTCTTTCTCTAACTCTTCAATGACCATATTCAATGCGCCTCTTAAAATATAAAAAGTTAACAACCTCTCCTTTCGCCTTTCTAACATATTTATCTTAAGACGCAAAGAATAACCCATACTTAAAGAAAGTACTGAAAGGAAAAACAAAATAAATAAAGTAACTATCAGAATAGAACCTTTTTTCTTTCGTGTAGCCATATTAAGCAATCAAATTCTATCGATTACAGTAGACAAAGCTTCAATTCTTTTATCCCTTTTTAACTTTATCTCAACTCTCACTGCACAGGGCAGTTTATAAGGCGAATCCCAAACTGACTTCCATCCTTTCCCGTCAAAATAAGAGAATCTAAAAGACAATAAAGAATTTAGTATTTCTTCCTGTTTTTCTTTCTTTTTTTCTGAAGGAGTAAAAAAAAGTCTTTCTTTGCGATAAAGCGTCCAGAGATTATTCTCCCCCTTAGCTAACAAATACTCTACTGTTTTAAGCTCGCACTCTCCTTTTCTATATAAATTATCGCTTAAAGAAGAAACCCTTATGAACTTTAAAGAATTACCTGAAGCGATAAATTTAATGGGAGAGTTTTTTACAAAAACATAGCTTGACCTAAAATCAGATGAGAACTCATCAAGAAAATCTCCTACCCTAAATACTTCTGAATCTTTCATCCTCTTATAAACCTTAAGGCTCAAGTTTAATCCACTAACTAAAACCAGTATAATCACTGAATATATGGCGACAGCTAAAATGAGCTCTAGTAAAGTAAACGATTTCTTTCTACTTATTCTTTTCTCTAACATAACTAAAGGCAGATAACTTTTTTTTAACTTTACCTTCATTCCACATAATGTGAATTGCTACGCTGAAAATATCTTTATCATCTATCTTTTTTATCTCCTCTTTGACAAAAAAACCATTTCTAATAAAATCCTTGCTCCCTTTATAATTTTTAAGTTCTCTCTGTGAAACATTAAAGAAGGTCTCCTGTACTAAAAACATAGCCTTAGTATACCCTCTTATTGTATCAAAGGCAGTAACCATTCTAGAAAAAGATTTGACAATGAAAAATAAAGAAAGGCTCGCTATGGATAGGACAAAAAGAACCTCCAACAGGGTGAAAGACTTCTTACGCATCAGAGGATATCAAGATTTATCTGAAAGATAGGTAAAAGAACAGCCATAACCAAAAAACCCACCAGTACCGCTAAAATAAAAATAATAAAAGGCTCCAATAACCTTAAAAATCTCTCTATCTGTATTTTTGTTTCTTGAGAGAGGCTTCTGCTTATCTTAATCAGAAAATCTTCCACTCTCCCACTTTCCTCAGCCACACGTACCAACTCTAAAGCATAAGAAGAAAATACCTTATTCTTCCTAAAGCTTTCAGAAAGAAAAACACCTTTAGCAACATCCAGCTTAGCCTTATTAAGCTTCTTAGCTATTAACTGGTTTGGCACCACACCGCAGGAAATATTAAAAGCTTCCAACAAAGGCAGACCGCTAATAATCCCTAAACTTAACATTTCAGAGAAGTATATAAAACTTATCTTCTCAATAAAGTTGCCAAGAAAGGGTATCTTAAGCAAAAACTCATCTCTTCTTTCTTTTATTCTTCTATGAGATAAAATCCTTTTCAACAGAAGAATAAGTGATATCGTTAAAATAATAATTATTTTAAGTCTTCTACCAAGAAAGAATCCTACGGAAAGAAAAATTTTTGTTATCAAAGGGAGTTCCACTCCTAAGTTTGCAAACATAGGCAACATCCGAGGGAGCACATAACTTATAAAAAAGATAACCGTTCCCATGCCAACTAAAAACAAAATAATGGGATAAATAGAAAGAGATATCACCTTTTCTTTAAGCTCTTTTCTATCCTCATAAAAAGTGGCCAGATTCTTAAACACTCTACCCAAACTGGCTGTAGATTCTCCTGCTTTAACCATACTTATGTAAAAGGAAGAAAATATGTTGAGTGAAGATAGAGCCTCATAGAGTGATTTTCCTTCAGACAATTCTTTTTTTATCTTGAAAAGCCATTCTTTATCCCAATAGAGATTAGCCTGTGAAGAAAGAATCTCTATAACCTTGGGGAGTTCAAAACCTGCCTCCAAGAGAGTAGCTACCTTTATGGTAAATTTTTCTACGAATTTTGTCTTAGACTTAAATGAGAATAAAGGTTTTTTTTCTTTTATGCTTATAGGGAAAAGGCCTTCCTTTTTAAGAGAACTTATTAGAGAATCCCTATCCTCAGCCCCTTTCAAAGCTTCAACAAGATTTCCTTTATTATTTCTGGCTTTATATCTAAAAATTGGCATTTATATCTGTTCACAAACTCTTATCACTTCGTCTAAAGAAGTCAACCCTCTTTTAGCCTTCTCCAACCCATCCTCCTTTAAAGTAACAAACCCCATAGAGCGGGCTTTATGAACAATATCCTCTAAAGATGCTCTTTTTACTATTAATGAAGATAATTCTCCTTCTATTATCAGTAATTCAAATATTGCGATTCTTCCTTTATAACCAGTATTATTGCACTGTTTACAACCACGACCTCTAAAGAAAACACTACCCTCTTTAATTCCTATATTTTTAAGTATTTCCTCAGAAGGCTTAAACCTTTCTTTACAATCAGAACAAATTAATCTTACAAGCCGCTGGGCAACTACTGCTTTTAAAGTATCTGCTAAAAGATAAGGTTGTACTTCCAAATCCATAAGGCGAGTAATCGTAGATAAAGAACTGTTAGTATGGAGGGTGCTAAAAAGTAAATGGCCAGTAAGAGCGCACCTGACAGCAATCTGAGCTGTTTCTAAATCTCTAATTTCACCTACCATAATAACATCAGGGTCCTGTCTTAATATTGAACGAAGACCATTAGCAAAAGTTAAGTCTATCTTGGGATTTATCTGAATTTGGTCAACCCCTTCTAACTGATATTCAATAGGATCTTCTAATGTTACAATTTTTATTTTGGAATCATTCAGATAATTAAGAAAAGAATACAACGTCGTAGTCTTACCACAACCTGTAGGGCCAGTAACTAAAATCATCCCGTTAGGTTTAGCTAAAACAGACTTAATCCTATCTAATCCTTCCTGAGAGAACCCCAACTCTTCTAATGCAAGCATTATCGAATCTTTACTTAAAAGTCTTATGCTTAATCCTTCTCCAAAAAGAGTAGGAAAAGTAGAAAGCCTCAAATCGACATCTTGCCCTTGGAGTTTAACCCGGCATCTTCCATCTTGAGGCTTTCTCTTCTCTGCAATATTTAAATTAGCCATAATCTTAAGGCGGGAGATGAGTGCCTGATGAAGTTTTTTTATCTGGGAAGGGGTTTTGGTCTCATAGAGAAAACCGTCTATCCGAAAACGAATCCTTAATCTATCACTGAAAGGCTCTATATGAATATCTGTCGCTCTCTTTTTATAAGCCTCTAAGAGTAACTGATTTACATAATTCGCTAAAGAAACGTCCTCAACTAACCCTTTATCGTTTTCTTCTTCAAAAGATACATCAGAGGATGATAAAGAGTCCTTTACTAACTTTTCTACAGTAGCTGCCCCCAACCCATAATAATTTCTTATCGCTTTACGAATATCTTCCTTTTTAGCCAAGAAGGGTTTTATTCTCAGACTAGTAATTATTTTTAACTCATCTAATACAGCCACATCAAAAGGATCTCTTATGGCCACCAGCAAAACATTCCCCTCTCTCCTTAAAGGAACAATTATGCTCTTGTTAAGCACACTAGCTGGAATTAAAGGGATAACGCCTTCATCAATTTTAACCTTACTTAGATCAATATACTCTATATTGAAATACTTACTGTAAGCATAAAGAAGCTCTTCTTCAGTAACTAACTCTTTATTTATAAGAATATCTTCTAACTCTTTATAGGAACCTACTTCTTCCTTTAACTCTTTTTCTAAGTCATTTAATTTAGATGCAGTTATAACTTTATTCTCTAATAAAATATTTCCTATTAAAGTAAAAATCTCTCTTGCTTTCATCTTTTAAGCTTAATATAACAAATTAAAAGAAGAAAATCAAACCTTAAAAATAATTAACATAAAATATTTATGCAAATCTTAAGTCAAATCTTTTAAAGTCAGTAGCAAGCAAAATTTAAAAAGAAAATAATCTTTCTCTTAAGGAAATTTGTGAAAGTCAAAAAATGTTTGACATATATCCTGTAAAATAGTAAAATTTTGTTGAGTATAAAGCATAAAGTCGAAAAAATAATATAAAAATGGCAAAAAACAATAAAATCTATAAGATAAATGGTATTGCTAAGGAACTGGGAGTTTCTATACAGACAATTAAAAACTATGAAAAATGGGGAATATTGCCCAAAGCAAAAAGAGACAAGAAAGGTTGGAGATACTATACCCAGGAAGACTTAATAAAAATAAAAGCTCTCTACCAAGAAGAAATTACCGACAAACGTTTTAGAAAATAATGGTGATTGCTATTACTAATCAAAAAGGAGGCGTAGGAAAAACCACAATTGCTATAAATCTCTCCGCAAGTTTAGCTCTTTTAGATTACCGCGTTCTTACCATAGATATGGATCCGCAGGGAAATTCTTCAGATGGACTGGGAATAAACACTAATAAATTAGAAAATACCATCTATGATGTTCTGGTAAATGAAACATCTTTAACCGACATTGTAATACCTAGCCAGATTAGAAACCTCTTTGTTGCCCCTGCTAACATAAGTCTCTCTGGTGCAGAAACAGAACTTTCCTCAGACATATCGCGACCCTTCAAATTAAGAAAAGCAATAAAACCAGAAATACCAAAATATGATTACATAATAATTGACTGTCCTCCTTCCTTAGGAATATTAACAGTAAACGCTATTGTGGCAAGTACCGACCTCTTAGTCCCCATTGAACCTAACAGTTATGCATTAAAAGGAATGAGTATGCTTATGAGTACTATCTTAAAGATAAAAGAAGATTTGGAACACTATTCCTATTTTCTCGGCGTAGTAGTAAATATGTTCCAAGAAAATTTAGAATTGCACTCTTCTATCTTAGAAACGATAACAGAATATTTTACTCCACGAAAAGTATTTAAAACAAATATCCCCCGTGACCCAAAAATACCTGAGGCAGAATTACAAGGTAAAAGTATCCTTCAATACGAGCCAAACTCTATATCGGCAAGTAAGTTTATGGATTTAGCTAAAGAAATTGTTGATAAAAACATAACTGAAAATGGATAAAAAGGATAGAAAAGAAGAGCTGAAGAAAATTGTAAAATCAAGAATAAGAGGACTAGGTTTAGATGCTCTTTTTCATCAGGTCGATGTAAGCAAGAAAGATGAGCTTTCAGAAAAAAAAGAGGCTGTGTCAGAAGAAGATAAAAGGCTTTTAGAGAGGTTGAAAAGGATTGATTTTCCTAAAAAAAAGAGACTAATCTCTTTAGCTATACAGTATATAAAAGAGTATTTAACTCCTTTTAGTAACAGCAGATTAATCATAGACATTGGGGAAAGTTCTATAAAGGCAATCGAAGCAAAAGAGATAAAGAATAGAATCATTGTCATTAAGATTTTTTACAAATCTATTCCTTATCTCCTAAGAGAAAACTCCATAAAAAAAGAAAAGTTCATAAAAGAAGCGATAGAAGAGCTGAGCTCTTTTAGCTCAGCCAAGTATATTATAAGTATCATCCCAAGCGCAAAAGTTATTTTAAAATTTTTAACTCTACCTACCACAAAGGAGAAAGAAATTAAAAGAATGCTGGAATTTGAAATGAAAGAACATTTGCCTCTTCCACCAGAAAAAATGGAGGTAGACTGGCAGGTTACAAAACAAGAAGAAGGAAAAAGTACGGTAATTCTCGCTGCTATAAAGAAAGAAGAAATAGAACAACATCTTAATTTTCTAGGAAACCTTAAGATTGCACCTTCAAGAATAGAAACAAGCTTTATCGTTCTATATAACTCTTTAGGCTTCAGTAAAGAAAAAAGACACAATATCGTTCAGATCAATATTGGAGAGAAGAACACAGAAATAAATATACTGAAAGAAGGAGGACTTATATTAAGCCGTTGTTTAGAATGGGGGTCAAAAGATTTAACCTATTCTATAGCAGAAAGTCTTAACCTGAGTTTTGACAACGCAGAGAAAATCAAAAAAGAAAATGGTATAATCCTCTCTAAAAAAGAAGAAAATGCTACTTCTAAAATCATTTCTGACAATGCGTGTAAATGGGTTGATTATCTAATAGAAGAAATCAAAAAGAGCTTAACCTATCTTAAGGTGAAAGAAAACACTTCTCTAGATATCGATAAACTTATTCTCTCGGGAGGAGGGGCAAATCTTATAAATATCTCTGACTATCTTAAAGAAAAACTCAAGATGAAAATAAGTTTTCTTAAGGCTCCTCAATACATTGAGATATCCTCTGACCACACCACCTACAATAAATACTCTCTAGAATTCGTCACCTTAATGGGGGCCTTGCTGGAGGAAAACAAAGGTCACCTCATAAAAATAAATCTTTTACCTCAGAGATTAAAATCATCGTTTAAAATAAAAAGGGCACGAACGAAACTTATTTTATCTATATGTGTACTGCTAGGCATTGCCGTCTCTTTACTTATAGGCGCCACTATATTCCTGAACAAAAAAAGAAATGAAATAAAAATGCAAAAACAGGAAATAGAAAATCTGTCTTTGAAGGTTGCAACTGTCCAGCATCTTAAAGAAAAAATTCGTAATATCCAAGCTTATATTTCCTCAGAGAAATCCTGTATGGAAGTATTAAGAGAAATAAGCCTTACTGTTACTTCTGATATAACTATAAATAAATTTCTTTTCGAGAAAGATAGGATGGTAATACTGGAAGGCGAAGCTTCCTCTCATTCATCAGTAGTCAATTTCTCCAAAAACTTAAGTGACTCTATCCTCTTTGAGAACGCTCAGATAAAATACACAAAAAGAAAAGAAAGATTAAAAGAAACGGTAGCTTTCGAAATAACTTGCATACTAAAATGACAAAGAAAGAAAAAATATTATTTATCATTGTCGCATTAGTTCTCTTGGGGGGATTCTCATATCTGAGTACCGTTGCTCCCTTTCTTAAGAAAATAAATTCCCTCAACTCAGAAATAATAAGAAACCAGAAACTCATAGAAAAAATGCAAAGAGAAGCCTCCCAGCAAACTGAACTGGAAAAGGAATTTTCTTCTCTGGCTAAAAAAATAAGAGCTAAACTACCCTTTAAACGAGAAGAAAGCCAGTTTTTATCTGAAATAGGAAAGGTGGCAAAAGAAACTAATATCCATATAAGTCTTATGAATCCTCTTCCCTCTAAAGACATAGGCAATTTTAAAGAACTTTCTGTAGAAATAGACATGGAGGCAAATTTAGGAAACTTAGTGCGTTTTTTATACCAGATGAGAAAATCATCGGTGGTTCTGGTAGCAAATAAACTTCAGCTTGAACCTAAATCGGAGAGATCCGCTCTACTTAAAGGAAAATTGATTATTTCTACTATATTCTTAAAAGAGGAACCTTATGGGAAATAAAAAAGTAAAGATATTATTCAAATGGGAAAACATTATCTTGACGATAGCTATGTTCTTAATATACCCAAATAATATACTGGCCCAAGAAGAAAAACCTTTTTCCTACTATGAAATTATCGAGAAAAGAAATTTCTTCAGGCCAAAAGAAGATACAGTAAAAGTCATAAAGCCTAAGACAGAAGGGAAAAAGAAAGAAAACACCAATTATAAATTTATTCTTACGGGAATAGTAGAAATTAACGGCAAACTCAAGGCAATCATAGAAAAGAATTCTGGCGAAGGTTTTTATGTAAAAGAAAATGAGAATATAGAAAATTATTTAGTAGAAAAAATAAGCCAAAATAAAGTAATTCTTAAAAAAGGAGATGAAAAAATAGTCTTAAGACTTAAGAAAATAGAACCAGAAAAAAAAGAAACATCTAACAATTTAAAGGAAGTTAAAAAAACAAAAGAAGAGAAAACAAAAAAAATAGAATACCAACCTAACCTTATGCAAAGATTAAGAAAAGGTAGTATAAATAAGATCAAGGAGGAAAATAATGAAAAATAAAATATTATTATTCATTCTACTACTAACCCTATCTTTTAATGTGGGGGCTCAGCAGACCCTACAACAACCATCTTCAGAAAAAGAAAAAGAACTTATATCAATAAATTTCCAAGATACCGATATAAATCAAGCAATTAAGATACTGGGAGATATTACTCATAAAGTAATAATTCCCCACCCCCAGTTAACTGGCAAGATTACTGTGATTAGCTTAGAAAAAGTAAGCCCTGATGTGGTAGAAAGTATATTAGAAAGCGCCTTAAATGTAAGAGGATTTACTTTGGTAAGTTCGGGTGAGGTGCTAAAGGTAGTCCCCCTTCCTGAAACAAAACAAACAAATGTATCTGTAAATGTGGGCTTGTCGCCACAAGACATAAAAGAAGAAGATGTGGTTATTACACAGGTGATTCCTCTAAAATATGCTTCTGCTGTCAACCTTAAAATAATGCTTTCATCTTTAGTGGGAAAACATGGGAACATTTTAGCCGATGAAAGGACCAATACTTTAATTATTACTGACATTTCTTCTAACATAAAACGACTTGCTTCTGTAGTAAAAGAATTGGAGAAACCTCTACCTACCAAGATGCAGGTAAAAACCTTCATGTTGAATTATGGAGATGCCAAAAAAATTGCAGAGATATTAAATGAACTATCAGAGAATAAAGAAATCCCTTCCCCTCTATTCTCTGTGGAACTTCCTGAGAAAGATAAGCCTTTACAGATTGTAGGAAAAATAAAAGCTTTTGCTGAAGAAGAAACTAACTCTATAATAGTCACCTCTTTCCCTGCTAATTTCCCTACCATTGAAAGAATAATAAAAAAATTAGATGTTTTACCCCCTCAGGTTATGATTGAAGTGATTATTATGGACGTTACTTTAAGCGACGACTTAACTATGGGAGTTGAATTTGCCCATCCTACCAATTCTACTGTAACCACAGAAGGCCTGAAAATAGATGCTGGCGGCAGCTCTGATAAGGAAAGTATTTTTCATTCTCTTTTAGGACTAACCGAAACTGCCTCGGAAAAGGGTTTTACTTATAGACTCTTAAACCGCAAAGAGACATTAAATCTCCTTGCTTTCATCCTTAGCTCTCAAGAAAATAGTAAAGTCTTATCTACTCCTCGTATTCTGGCATCCAACAATCAGGAATCCACTATCACAGTGGGGCAAGAAGTACCAATTATCGAATCCTCAGTAGTAGACTTGGTAAATAATGTAAAAACAGTTAACTATAAATATGAAGATGTGGGCTTACAGCTAAAGGTTACTCCCCGTATAAGCAAGGAAAAAATCGTAAACCTTGTTGTCCATGCTGAACTTAAAGACTTAAGTGCCCAGAAAATTTTTGATGCAAGTATTATAAATAAAAGAGAAGCCGATGCTACTGTAATTATACCTGATGGCTATACTGCTGTGTTGGGAGGCCTTATGCGTGATAACAATAGTGTAATAGAAAATAAAATACCTATATTGGGAGACATTCCCATATTGGGAAATCTGTTTAAAAAAACAGAAACTTCCCTCTTAAAGACAGAACTTCTGATATTCTTAACTCCTAAGATTATTGAAGATGAAAAGGATATAAAGAAGATTACTTCGGATTTTAAAGAGAAATTAAAAAAAATTAAAAAGGCTCAAACAAAAAACGAGATGAAAAAAACAGTAAAAGAAGTTGTAGGTTACAAAAGGAAGAGAGAAAAGAAATAATGTTACCGCAATATAATAATGTCACCTTTTTGCAACATAAAAATGTCAGGGTAGCTTTAGTTTAAGGTAAAATACCACCTCCGGGAAGGAGGTGGTAAGGATGCAAGAAGAGATAATTACCCT
>Ga0180301_10000505_pt1 | contig 30081 bp, 26 predicted proteins | sample GuaBasSediGuay16_FD_121797 | JGI IMG/M metagenome (GOLD analysis project Ga0180301, IMG submission 121797) | Subseafloor sediment microbial communities from Guaymas Basin, Gulf of California, Mexico - Guay16, Core 4569-2, 12-15 cm | ecosystem: Environmental > Aquatic > Marine > Hydrothermal... | reverse complement strand
TGAGGAATCTGCATGGCTTCCATGAATTGCTGTTGAAAGTCTTTTTCCACTGTAAGCTCAATATACTCCACATTACGAGCCACCCAGTTGGCCTCATTACGTTTCTCTATATTCAAGAGAGCAGCCCTGGCTCCATCCCCTGCAGCATTACCAACGGCTATAATGTTCTCGACGGGACAGTCCGGAAAAAGGCCCATTATGAGAGCTTTTTCCCTGTCCACATGGGTGCCGAAAGCTCCAGCAATCTTGACCTTATCTACCTTTTCAATACCCATCCGTCTCATCATGAGCTTGCACCCACAGTACAGGGCCCCCTTTGCAAGCTGTATTTGTCGGACATCTTTCTGTGTGACCACCACATCCTTTTTAATACTGGTCTCATTGGCCCATGCGATCACAAACTCGGGTTGTCCATTCTCAGGATTTTTTCTAAACCTTTTGGACTTCTGTTTCGGATTGAATCTTCCACTTTTCAGAATGACCCCGGCACGATAAAGCTCGGCCAGCAGATCCAGGATTCCTGATCCACATATTCCCCTTGTTTGCATCTCTTCGGGCTTGGAATAACTTTTCCAGGCTTCCCGCCCTATCACTTTATAATCAACTTCGTGGGTTTCAGGGTCAATCTTAATTCGTTCTATGGCGCCCGGAGCAGCACGCATACCAAAAGTAATTTGAGCCCCTTCTAGTGCTGGTCCGGTGGCGCAGGACGAAGAAATAAGTTTATCCTTATTCCCTAGAACAAGCTCGCCATTGGTCCCAATATCAATAATCAAACACATCTCTTCGTTCTTGTAAGGCTCCTCTGCGATAAGCACGCCCACGTTGTCGGCGCCAACAAAACCTGCCTCATTGGGAAGGATATGTACATAAGAGGATTTGTTAATATTCACTCCCAAGTCCCGGGCCTTTATATCCAGACTTTTATGAATGACGGGAGGGAAGGGCGCAAGTCCCACGTATTCAGGATTCAATTTCAAGAGAATATGATGCATAGCGGTGTTACCCACAAGGGTCATGTCCACAATGTCTTCGGGTTCGAGGCATAGATAGTCCTTGTCATCTTCCGCGCTATGCTCCTGGGTGGCCTTTTCCTTTCCCTTTTTCTTGGGAGGATGCGTACCTTCACAGGCCTGCTTGATCAATGTGTTCAACCCTTCAATAATGTCATCGCTCATCCTTTCAAGCCCGTCCTGGTGCATCATATGAAAAGTGATGCGGCTCATGACGTCTTCGCCATACTTGCACTGAGGATTCATCATAGAAACGGTATCGATAACCTCCGTTGTGCTTATATTACAGAGATAAGCCGCCACCGTTGTAGTACCAACATCCACCGCAAGGCCATAGCAGTCTTTCACCTGTCCAGGCAGAACCCTGATAATCTCCTTCCCCATCCACACTGCAACTGTCACTTTGAAGCCACTTTTGCGGAGCAGAACCGGTAACTCCTTTAAAGTAAGATAGTCGACATTCAGCTCAGTGAGGCCATACTTCCGCTCCAGCTCTTCTCTGAGCCTTTCAAAGTCTCCTGTGGGATCGTGAAATGAGGGCTCGGTCAGCTCCACATAATAATGCCTCACCGCAGGATTCCATTGAATGTCGATCTGTCTGGCAGCCTTGCTTACTACCTGTTTGCCCGCCCTTGACTCTTCAGGGACAAATATAAGCAAGTCTCCCTCTACTTTTGCGCAACAGGCCAGCCTATAACCTTTCTCCCTTTCCTCTGGCGATATGAATTTTTCTTCTTCCTCCTGCCACTCACTTGTATGAGCGAGACTTGACCTAATACCAAATTTCTCAAAGAAACCTTCTTCTACACGGACCTTACATTTGCCACAAACCTTCTTTTCCCCACAAAGGGTCTCAATATCCACGCCGAGGCGTCTGGAGGCCTCGATAATTGTGATCCCTTTTTCAACAAGATCTCTCCGCCCTGACGGCTGAAAGATCACCTTCACCTTTTCCGCTTCACCCATGAAAACCGTTTCCTCCTCAGCTCGTCCGATTCTTAAGAACTTTCTCTATTGTCCGCATGCATCTTTCGCAATTGGCTGATCATCTTAATGGCCTCTTGAACAGCATTACCAGCAGATTCAGCGTATCCATCGGCTCCGAAAAGATCGGCAGTCTCTTTGGTCACCGGTGCTCCTCCCAGCATGATGGCCACATTGGGATTCTTTTCCTTTATCATTTCAATGACCTTTTTCATACCCAACATGGTGGTGGTCATCATGGCCGACATTGCTACGATGTCCGAGTCTGTTCTTAGCTGCTCTTCTACAAATTTTTCCAGCGGTACATCTCTGCCCAAATCGTGGACAGTAAAGCCTGCTACTTCAAACATCATTTTTACGATATTCTTGCCGATATCATGTACATCTCCTTGTACCGTGCCTATGACTACCTGGCCTTTTACCTTGTCACCTAGATCTTCCAGCTTGATATGAGGCTTGAGGATATCAAGGCCAGCGTAAAGGGCGTCGGCACACATGAGCAACTCTGGGACGAAGTACTCCTGTTTATCATAGAGTTCACCTACGATCTCCATACCTGCTGCAAGACCGTTCATAACTGCGTCATAGGCATTAAAACCTTCATCTACGACTGCCTGGGCAGCCTCCTTGACCTTCTCTTCATCCATATCCACGACCCCGTCACTGAGGGCCTTCAGCAACTCCTCCCTTCTTTGTTCTATCCCCATTACCAGTTCCTCCTTTCCTATATCCTCCCTACTGCAGGGGAGGGCGCCTTTCCATACTGTCGAACTGCCTTCACATAGGCCTCCACATTTTCTTTTTTCACATCTGGCCATATGTCACAACCAGGCCAGACAGCATCCACACCATCATCAATGCATTTCTTGATGACTCCTTCTACCTCAGAAGAGCCCATTTTGGCAAGAGTACCAAAAGGATCAAAGTTGCCGAGTATCAATACATCGTTACCGAGTTTCTTACGAGACTCGGCAACGTTGTTTTTCTGATCCACACTCAGAGCGTCGGCTCCACATTCATTCATCATCTCAATAATCAGGTCAGTTGAACCACAAATGTGAAGTATCTTCGGTGATTCTATGGCTTCAAATATCTTCACGAGGTTGGGTTGAATGAGGTCTTTCCACATCTTTGGCGATAACAAATCAGTGCCTGAACCCATTTCTCGGATATTCATATAGTCAACACCCAATTTTTGATAATGCTTAGCCACCTCAATGACAAGGTCTGTCATCTTATCGAGAAAAGACACAACCTTGTCCCTTTCTTTTCTTACTCCTTTTAGCAAAAGGTCCAGTTCAATAATTTGACCAGCCATTGTAAAAGGTCCCAGGACCCAGCCTCCAACGGCAAATTTTCCGTTAGCCTGTGAGAGAAGGATTCTGAATGCTTCATCAACCACCGGCATTCTTCCCTTTGATAGGAAATCTTTTGGTATCTCTATATCATCCATTGAGGGCCATTTATTTGGAACAGTTGGATACAATATCCCCTCGGCATCTTCGTACAAGCTGGCGCCACAGCCAAGTGCTTCTGGGACTGTGCACATATCGTAGGGTATAACCACAGAATCAAAGCCAAACATCTCAGCTGTAATCATTGCAGACTTTGCAAGATACTCTGCAGTTGCATGAACCTGAGCAAACCGGATCCCCATCTGTTCAATTGCTTGAATGGTTACCATTCCCATTCCACTGAAGCAAGGCATGGTGTCAACTGGCTCCTTCCTGAAAAATGTCTGTATTCTTTCTCTTGGTGTCATTTGACTCATTTTGCACTCCTCTCTTTAGGATATCTAATGCAAGCACTTAATAAGTATGTGCCTGTTTTAAATATTTTCAAGCTGTTGGATAAACTCTGGAAACAGTTTATAAATGGGGTGCTCCTTGGATTCTGGCAGTCTCTTTTCCTCACCGAAAACTAAGGTTGCCAAAAAGGCGTCAGCCATTGCCACTGCAGGGAATATACGCGGTGAACCTGCCATAGGTCCTGAAAAAATCATGTCATGGTACATAACCGCTGCCAAGGCTTCCAAGGCAGCATCAGCCCCCGCCCAGCCCTTAAATCCCCACATCTCGCGGGCTGCTTTCCACATGTAGGACCCATTAGATGGGGCGCTCGCGCAAGGAAACCCCCATTTTTCTTTGATCAGCTTATTGGAGAGTGAACAGAGGGCGGTGGCTGGGCCATTCATTACGGAAGTATCTACAATGATACTTTCGAAATGAGCCCCCACTTTATCAATAGCATCCAGGAGCTTTTGTGTCCCGGTTATGCGACCGGTGGGCATCTGATCCTCTTGATCAAAGGCGACCAGTAGAACGTGCTTAACCCCGGTATCTGAGATTTCCTTTATCTCGGTCTCGATGTCTTTTTCCCACACTGTCAAGCTATTATAAAACATGCGATCAAGTAGGCCCTTTTCCGCACAATATGCTGCTCCTTCCAGTTTGGGTTTCATTACCCAGGCATCGATGCAAAAAGGCATGTCACTTACGCTGGTTACAAAATCGATATACCGTTTAAATTCTTCACCAGTATTGGCTACGATATCAGCCATACAAGGAATTCCTGTTTCAGCAGCCAGCTTATCTGTCGTCTTGAGCAAGTCCTCAGCACGCTTTTCGTCAAAACCCTCTTTCCTTTTTTTCCCCTCAAATACCTTGTCCCCTTTTTGAAAAATAGAGGGGACTATGACGGTAGGATACTCGCCTGGTCTTCCACCAAGCTTCACTCCACCAATTTCACAAACTTTTTGTTCAACTGGGAAATTCAGCATCGTACACTCCTCTTTATCTTTTTATACAAAGGAAAAAAATAGCCAAATGCTATACAGTAAGATGCTTATGGATAATTTCCTCATTCTCCAAAATTTCTTCTGATGTCACCACACCCTGTATTTTGCTTTTTGTACCCATCAAGTAGTGTTTTTTTGCAAGTTGAAGTGCGATCCTGAAGTTTTGCTCTACAAGTAGGAGCGTAAGGTCATGCTCTTCGAATAGCTTTTGGACAATCTTAACTACCGTTTTCACAAGCAATGGTGACAGGCCCTGGGAGGGTTCATCAAGCAACATGATTTTGGGGTTCCCCATTAATGCCCGGCCAATGGCCAACATCTGCTGTTCACCACCACTCAGTGTGGTACCCTCCTGCTTTCGCCTTGAAGACAAGACAGGAAAGTACTCATAAACACGGTCTATAGTCCATGCGCCTCTTTTTTCAGAGGGCCGAGCAGCAAGGATAAGGTTTTCTTCTACACTCAATTCGGGAAATATATGCCTTTCAGCCGGTACATAGGCAACCCCCTTTCTGGCTATCTTATGAGGGGGAAGCCGAGTTGTATCTTCTCCCTCAATGATTATTTTTCCCGACTGAGGTGGGGTTAATCCAATGATAGAACGCAGCGTTGTAGTTTTACCGACACCGTTTCTCCCCAAAATACAAACGGCTCCCCCTTTCTCCACGTAAAGAGAGAGCCCTTGTATAATATGGCTTCCGCCTATATATGTGTTTATGTCTTCAACGCGTAACATATGCGTTTACTTCCTACCTCCTGCCTCCCCACTGCTGGTAAACAACTACATTACTCTTCCCTGCCTAGATATGCTTCCCTGACCATTTCGTTTTGTTTGATGGCTTCAGGGTCACCTTCGGCAATAACGCTCCCTTGGTAAAGCACGGTAATCTTGTCTGAAATGGCCATAACCACGTCCATATCATGCTCCACAAGCACAACAGCTATATCCTTTGCAAGGTCTGTAATCAATTCTGCGACTCTGTCGGTTTCGGCCTTTGACATGCCCGCCGTTGGTTCGTCTAGGAAAAGTATATTTGGTTTGCCCGCTAACGCTATGCCCAGCTCCAAAAGCCTTTGATCTCCATGTGCCAAATTGCGTGCTGCTATCTGTGCTTTATCTTTCATACCTATAGTTTCCAGAATAGACCAGGTTTCCTCGTTGACTTCTTTTAAGGATTTCTTGGAGGAAAAGATTTTGAGGGACCCGCCTCTCTGGGCCTGTTTTGCGATTCGAATATTTTCAAAGACGCTGAGGCCCAAAAAAATACTGTTAATTTGAAATGTGCGGCATATTCCCATTTTTACTCTTTCATGAGAAGGTTTTTTTGTTATATCCTTCCCTTGATATAGAACAGCCCCAGTGGTGGCAGGCAGGCGGCCAGTTATGATATTGATAAGAGTGGTCTTTCCCGCACCATTAGGTCCTATAATAGATCTGACTTGCCTGGGCTCAATTTCAATATTTGCATGGTCGACAGCCCAAACTCCACCAAAACGTTTACTTAACTCTTTTGTGGTGAGAATAGCTGGCATAGGCTGAACCTTTACTTACTCTATTTTTTGAAAAGACTACTAACCCCAGCCACACCCTTGGGCAAGAAAATCACGAGAAGCATAACAATGAGTCCCACAAAGAGTTCCCAGTGCTCTGTCAAGGTGCTGATATAGTCCTGGATGTAAATGAAAAGGGCGGCTCCCAACAAAGGCCCCCATAGCGTTCCCATACCGCCTAGCAGCACCATCATCAGTACTGCAGCCCCTGCAAACGCATCCATGGTTGTAGGACCTATATAGCCTCTATAAAGAATAAAGAGGCTCCCAGCCACAGCAGCGAGAATGCATGCGAGCATCCAGCCAAGAAGTTTATACCGATGCACGTTAATCCCGACAAAAGAGGCCCTTTCTTCATTTTCTCGGATAGCCTGAAGCACGGCACCGAAGGGCGAATGAATTATTCGCCATGTCACGGCGAAGCAAATAATAACGATTACTAGCGAAAATAAATAGATTACTATTGGATTACCTGAATTCCCTAGTATCCAGCCCCCAATGGTTATATCGGGATGGGGCACTCCCATCAAGCCATCGTCACCTCCTGTCAGATCATACCATTTCCATACCACAGTAAAATACATCATTCCAAAGGCCAGGGTTAAGAGAGCAAAGGCGAGCCCCCCAGTTCTTACTTGGACCCATCCCACCGGGATGGCTATAATCGCCACTACTACTATTCCAACTAGAATAGCAAGCCACAAAGAGTTGGGGGCCATATGCTTCAGAAAAAGCCCGGTAGCATAAGCTGCAAGCCCCAAATATGAAGTGTGCATAAATGACAGAAGACCTGTATAGCCCAGCAACACATCCAGGCTCATGGCCAATAGACCATATATCAGCATTTCATTCACAAGTCTGACGTAAAACTGATTAGGCAAAACAAAGGGAAGACAAAAAAGGATGCCCAAGATAACTAGACCAATAATTATTCTTATGGGGCTTTTCAGCAGGGATTCACTGTTTGAAGACATGTGATTCCTTCTCCAATTTACTCAAACTTCCCTTCGCCAAGAATTCCCCTTGGCATGAAGGCAAGAATAACGGCCATAAGCATATAGACAATAACCATTGCGAAGTCGGTTATAAAGAACTCTGCTAGTGTCTGGACAGTACCTATCAAAAAGGCTGCAACGGCTGCACCTCGCAAGCTTCCAAGTCCTCCAACCACGATGACTACGAATGAACTAATAAGCATCTCATGACCCATGACGGGATAAACGGTGAAAAGGGGGCCAGCAACTACCCCTGCTATTCCGGCAAGTATGCATCCGAGCACAAAGGCGGCAATTTGGACAAATTTCATGTTGATCCCAAGGGCAGAGACCATCTCGGGAATATTGCTAGCGGCCCTCATGGTGATGCCGAATTTGGTTTTACCGATAAATAGCATGAGTCCTATCATGACAGCTACGATTACCAAAAGAGCAGCGAGACGAAACAAGGGGTAGTTTACCCCTGTGGTAAGGGTAACGGTCTGATTAAGAAATTCGGGGAGTTTTATGAACCTGGTTTCGGTTCCCCAGAGGTATTTTATGATACCATCGAGGAAGAACATAAGGCCATATGTGAGTATCAAAGTGTAAACGATGGGCCTACCTCTAATAGGCGCGATGATGATTCTTTCTAGGATTAAGCCGGCAGCAGCGACAATGATCGGCGCAATAAACAGGGTAAGGAAAAAATTTACACCAGAATGCACCAAGGTATAACCAAGGTAAGCTCCCAGGGCGTAAAGAGAGCCATGTGCCATATTCATTACTCGGCTGAGCCCGTATATGATATTCAGGCCTATGGCTATTATCAGAAAAACGCCACCCAAAACAAGGCTGTTAAGGACAATGTCAACCCCTGAACTTATTGCGGTATGCATCTTGGGATCTCCGATCCAGGGACCAATATTTCATAAAGGGGGGAAGAGTTTTTTGCTTCTTCCCCCAAAACTGATGGTTAGCTCAACAGTGAACGCGATATACAGCGTTGCAGTTTTATCGATTATTCAGGTGGACCTAGCTCAGCAGCATTAAAAGTATGAATCACTTTCATATAGACTTTAGCGCCATAGGGGTTGGATGGGGCCATGCGGGTTTCAGTCCAGACTGCATCGTTTCTCATGCAATTGTCCTTTGGAGATATGTAAACAATACCATAAGGGCCGAGGTAGGCTACCCCTTTGAGCGCCTGAGCAATTTTATCTGCATCTGTGCTTCCCGCACGTTCAATCCCCCGGAAAAGGTTCATAGCTCCCACATAAGCATGGCAGGCAGCATCTGACGGTATGGCGTGATACATATTCCAATATCTTTGCTCCCATGCATTTGAGATGGGGTTATCAACATCCCAACACCAGTCAGAGGCTCCATAAATGCCGACGCCATTTTTTCCGGCTGCTTCAAGCTCAGTAACACCTGGGGCAGCACCGGATACTATTTTGCATGTCTTTTGGAGTCCGAATTCAGAGGCCTGTTTCACAAATACAGGAATCACAGTGGTGATTAGGACGATATAAATACCATCAACTCCGGAAGCCTTTATCTTACTTATATAAGTAGACCAATCTGTTGTCTTTAGGGGAGCTTTATCATAGTTGGGATTGTAGACCTTAATACCATACTTTTTGGCAAGACTCACGAAGCGGTTGCCGCCATCATGGCCCCATGCATAGTCATGAACTAAAACGTAATATGTTCTATTTCGGAGTTCAGGAGTGGCCAAGATACCTTTTACATTGCCAATAGCCGTTTGGTCATTAGCAAGCTGACCGGATCTGAAGACATACTTATGGAGGCCATAGAACTTGGTGGTCATGACATGAGTACTGAGAAATGGAACGTGGAGGCGGTCAATGTTCTTGGCCAGTGCCAGACCCACACCACTGGAGAAGACACCAATCAGGGCTTTGCATCCGTCTTTGAAAACCAGCTTTTCAGCTTTGCTTACTGCAATATCAGGTTTGACTCTCGTATCTTCGACCACGAGTTTGATAGGTCTCCCTAAAAGAGTTTTCTTCTCTTTGGCTGCCATGATAATTCCATCTCTTAATTCCATTCCCCCTTGGGCTGCAATTCCAGACAGGGGAACAAGGACGCCAATTTTTACTGGCTTTTTTGCAATGGCTTGTTGAGGGATCAAGAATGCAATGGCTATGATGAATACTGTTAGGAGCTCCTTCTTCATTTTTTGCCTCCTTTTCAGAGAATGGTTCACGGATTGATGATTTCCCTTAGCCTTTTGCCCTTTTGTTATCACCTCCTTTTCTTAAATTTGATTGTTCACCGGAGAATTGCAAAGTGAGAATAGGCTAAGCCTCTTCAGTCTCAGGAAGGACTTGATCAATAAGCTCCACAAGGTCATACAGCTTCATCGACGAACCGATACGTTTGGATCCCTCGTTTAAGTTATAATGGCAAAAAGGACAGATCGAAATCATATACTCTGCACCGGTATTCATTCCTTCTTCGATCCTAAGTGAGGCGTTTTTGGCTGCCCAGTCGCCGTATCCTGTCATGACGCCCCCGCCTCCGCCACAGCAATAAGAATTATCCTTGATTCTTTCCATTTCGATCAATTCAATGCCAGGTATAGCCTTCAAGAGCTCTCTTGGGATGTCATATAGACACTCAGACTGATCTGTCTCTAAGTATGCGTCCTTCCAGGCTATAGTACCATCCACATCGAACTTGTACTTATTTAGGTGCCTCCCAGTGTGACAAGGGTCATGGTAAGTAACCTTCCACGGAAGCCCACCTGAGAAGTTCATTTTGCCTTCTTTATAAAGGTTATAGAGAAATTCAACCGTATGAATAACAGTAATTCCCTCCATCATTTTGTCATAGTCAGAAGAGAGGGTATAGTCCTTCTTAATTGCCCTGTAACACCCTGCACATGATGTGACGATTGTGTTGACCCCTTTTTCTTCATGGAGTTTTCTGAAGGTTTTCAAATTTGCCTCAGCTACCCTTTTGAATTCATCGGCTTCTCCAATTCTCATGGCAGTTGACCCACAACAGATTTCGTTTTGCCCAAGGATTCCGAAATCTAGGCCAAGCTTTTGGAAGATTGAGGCCGTAGCCACCGGAACACCCCTAACAGGAAGGTTAAAAGCTCCAGTACAGCCCACAAAGTAGAGGATTGGAGCGGGCTCTTTATTTATATCCTTTATAGGTTTCTTTGCCTTCTTAAATGGTCTAGTCCAATCCGTCCTTACCCTTCTGGGACCTTGATAGGGGTTATCATAGCTTTTCATGGACTGAACAATTTTTTTCTGAGAAGGCATAGGACCTACGCTATCCTCAACGGCCTTACGCCTCATCGCCTCAATAATTTCGGGAATGTAGGGTTTATGGTCCAGTTCGCATTGATTTGCACAGCCAGCACAAACCGTGCATTTATAAATAGCATCCACCAGTTCTTCATCCCATTCCAGTTCTCCGCTTAGGATTCCTCTAGCAAAGGCGATTTTTCCCTTGGATGCCAGATATCCTTCGAAGCCAAACGCAACCCCAGGAGGACATATCTCCCCAAATTCGGGAGGGGGACCATAATCATAAGCTGATTTACAATTCCCGCAGGCCGTACATTTCCATATTTTTTCTTCTAACTCCTTGAGAGTGGGTATGTTCCATTCCATGACAACCTCCATACATTATCTTCAGATGGCCAATTTTCCTGGATTCATAATATCATTTGGATCCAAGAGTTTTTTGACCTGCTTTAAGAGAGAGAGATAGCCAGGGTGTGCACGTTTGTTTATTTCGAGTGCAAAATCTACGGGTGGTTTATACGGAATTCCGCCTGCATCCAGATCAACTCTAAGGCACTCAATGATTGCTTGTCTGGCATTTTCCGTTTCCTCCGGGTTTTGCTTATTGAAAGGAATCATGGCCCTGAGCATTCCATAATGGACGCCACGGTAATTTGTCGCCCGCACGGAGGGGGAGAGGCTATGTCTGATAAGTATCTTTTTCCATTCATTATAGACCTTTGCCCAATATTTGGCGGGGGTGAATGTTCCGGGCCACGAAATTCCACCGCCTGCCTGTTTGCAATAGTTCTTCGTGGTCCCTACTATCTTGCTAGGTAGTTGAGTCCTTGCTTTTAATGCCTCTTCTGGATAGACTGTTTTTTTGATTGAGCTCCCCTTCTTTTGTTCTTCCTCCACAACCATCTCCCAGATCTCTTCCCTTGCTTGCTTTTCTTTTTCTGTCCAAGAAAATGTTGTCGCAAAGGAGAACCATTCTGGTTCATTATCTGGTTTTGGTTTATAAGGATAGGGGATTGGGACTTGGGCAAGCCACCAGGACACTGCGGTCAGATCATCGCATATTTCGTAGTTGCCTAGATTTCGCATATAAGAATACATGTCTTCCATATTCTCGCAGGAGACCGTGAAGACCTTGAGAATAGGAGGAAGAGGATGAACCCTCACACCAAGCTTTGTCACTACACCACTTGTTCCCAGCCACCCTTTGAACAGACCGTCAAGTTGAGGCAGGGGCAGGACGCTATGCCATTCTTCCGGATTAATGGCGCATGAACCCACCCTCACGAGTTCACCTGTTGGGAGGACCACCTCCATGCTAGTTATTTCCTCACTATTGAGCCCGTATCTGCCACTTAGCCCACCGATACCATGGCAAAGGGCATTTGAAAAAACAGAAGCAGATGGAGGCCCAACAGGCCAGCTCCATCTTAGGTTATGCTTATAAAGTTCCATTGCAAACTTGGCATGCGAAACCCCTGGCTCGATGATCGCATAATGTGACTCTACGTCCAACTTTATTATCTTATTCATTCGTTTTAGATCTAAAAGAATACCCCCCCTTTCAGGAATACATAGACCTCCGATGTTAGTACCTGCGGTGTACGGTATGACTGGAATTTTCTCCCTATTTGCTAATCTCATGATATCCTGAATCTGCTCAACTGTTGTGGCCATAACCACATAGTCAGGCATCTTGGGTTTGACGAAAGAAAGATCGTAGGAATAGGCATACCGGATGTGCTTTGCGGCAGTTACGTTGTCCTTTCCCACGATAGAGGCCAACTCATCCAGGATTATATCTTCTCTTTTAGCTAACATCCGAGACCCTCCTTGTAAGGTGTGTGCTGGTTTGTACAGGTGCGTTTTGCGGCTACGGGCGCCTGCGGGTCATCTCCCAGTAAAGGATTTGAGCCTATCTAGTCTGTTATTCCTTTTCTTAACTACTATTTTGAAATTCCTTGGTACGTCTGCCAGAAGGGCACCTGACTGTTCTACCCCAATGGAATAACAGTTGATGATCTTACCCTCAATTTGGAGTGCCTTTTGAGCCGCTTCGGCTAAAGTTGCATTTTCTGGGAGATTAGTATCAAAGGAAAATTCATCCGATTCCAAATTAAAAGCATAACAGCCTTCAATGGCATCGGTTATAACTGACTGATAAGCCATTTGCACCTGCTTGATGTATTTTCTATTTTCTTTGGCAAAGGACAGAAAGTCACCTGCTTTCTCGGGATACCTTTTGGCCAATTCTTCGTAAAAGGTGGCCGCCTTTTCTTCTAGTTCTTTTATAAAGCTTATGGTTTCCGATGCTGTTTGTAATTTCATGGTTGTCTCCCTTTTTCTAAAACCATCTCTGGATACAAACCTTGCTTTCTGTGAAGAAGCGAATGGCCTCTTTACCCTGGGTGTGCAATACGCCCATAAAAGACCCTTTCATTCCGCTGAATGGATAAAATGCCATGGGTGCAACGATACCGATATTTATTCCCACATTCCCACTAATCACTTCGTACTGGAACTTGCGGGCATATTTCCCGTTGGACGTGAAGATGGCGTGTCCATTATGAAAAGGGTTGTCGTTACACATCTGTATCGCTTCGTCCAGATCTTTTGCCCTCATGATACCCATTGTGGGGCCAAAGATTTCCTCCTTGAAAATTGTCATGTCTGGGGTCACGTTTTCAAATATTGTGGGTCCCAAAAAGCATGTATCAGGGTAGTCGCCTTCGATTTTGGGCTTGCGCCCATCCAACCTAAGCGTTGCACCTTCCTTCAGCCCTATCTCTATGTAATTCATGATCCGTTGTTTTTTTTCTGCATCTCGAACAGGGCCCATTTGAATCGATTCGTCCAATCCATTTCCGACTCTGATCTTCTTTGCCGCCTCGGTTACCTGCTCAACAAATGAATTGTAAAATTTGTTATCATCACCCACTATGATTAGGTTCTGTCCGGCCAAACATCGCTGCCCAGCGTTCCCAAAGAAGGAGGTCATCAAACTAGGTATGGTAGCCTTTACATTACAGTCTGGCATTATGACCAAACAATTAGAGGCTCCTCCTTGGGCTATAACCCTCTTACCAGTTGCGCCACAGCGGGGGTAGATGACATTTTCCATGGTAGGAGTGGACCCGACAAACGTAATACCCTCAATCTGGGGATGATCAAGCATTCCGTTTACCACAGTCCTTCCACCATTGACCACGTTCCATACCCCGGGAGGAAAACCTGCCTCTTCAACGAGTTCTGCCAGTTTGGCCTGGGAGTTGGGCACCTCGCTGGAAGGCTTTATGATTACAGTATTGCCTGCCGCGACCGCGTAAGGGGCGGACCACAAAGGAATCATAAAGGGGAAGTTGAAAGGACCTATTATTCCGAACACCCCCAATGGTTGTCTTATAAGATATTCATCAATTCCCGAGGCGACATCTTCAGAGCTATCTCCCATCATCAATGTCGGGATACCGCATGCCACTTCAACATTCTCAATTCCTCTTCTAGTTTCCCCTCTTGATTCGTCTATGGTTTTGCCGTGCTCTTGTGTTTGAATCCTGCTGATTTCTTCAAAATTCTCTTCTAGCAGCTCACGGAGCCGGAAAAGATACCTGGCTCTGGTTACTGGCGGGGTTCTCCTCCAATCTGGGTAAGCTTCCTGCGCAGCCTTTACCGCGGCATCGATTTCTTCCTTTGTGGAGATTCCAACCTTGGCGATGGTTTCACACGTAACAGGGTTAACTACATCTATTATTTCCCCTTTTGATTCTACCCATTCTCCCCCTATGTAGTTCTTCACCATCGGGACACCTTTGATTGGTTCTTCTAAAACAGCCATATTTTTTGACCTCCTTTGTTTATTGAGCCTTACCTATATTTCTACCTTTCATCCTCATCCATGATAACCATATATACTTCTCCTTTGCCTATCCTTTGCAAAAGTAAACGACGCCCCGGCTTACCCGGGAGATCCCCAATGCCTCCAGCCAGGGATAGCTCCAGCGCACCTTTTCCCCCGTTCTTTGCTGGTGGGGTATATTGTTCGCCGAGAGAAAGGAAATCCTCAAGGCTTGGCCGGTGATCTAACATGGCGGGATCAAAGTGAGGTGTGCCCGCTTTCTCCGCCATGAAGTGGCCAACAGAGACAATGTCGGCTGTCAACTCTCTTTTAGCCCCATCAAGGTCTTTTTTGATAAGGCAATCCAGCACCCTGGCGTGAGATTCCTTCACCCGGTCATAAAATTGTGGGCCAAGGTCTAACTGAGATTTCATATCGGACAAAAGATTATCAACAAAATCCATGATGAGTATAAGGATGGGATTGTGCGTTAGCCGGGCAAGGTATCGATGAAAACTTATCCCTTTCTTAACATCTGGCCTGTTCTTTTCTATTTGGTTTCGAGGTTCACCCGCTTCATTCGAGATCATGACCTTGAGTTTATAAAGATCTTCTTCTGTGGCATTTTGGGCTGCTATTTTTACGATAAAGGGCTCTACAATGTATCTCAGCATTGTAATATCTTTTATAGAGACGGCCTTAAAATGGAGAAAATTTATGATACTGTGTATGGTGGTTTTCATATCCACTTCTGCAATGAAAACGCCACCTAAGAGCCCTTTTCTAATTTCTACAAGTCCCATAGCCTCCAGGACCCGTAAGGCCTCTCTTAGTGTTCCCTTGCTTACTCCAAATTGGGCGATAAGTTCCTTTTCCGACCCTAACTTGTCTCCTGGCTTGAGCTCTCCAGCAAGGATAATATCCCTAATCTGAGCAATAATCTGATCAGATATCTTTTCAGGTCTCTTGGGTGCTGTGAATTTGGTATCCATCATTTTGCAAGAGAAGGGTTTATATTTAGGACGCGGGTTGTTCACTAAATTACGGAAAAACACTATCTCACCTCAGGGCTACGAGCATCCTTGTCAAGGCCGCTCGATTTACCCAGGACAAAATATGGGCCTAAGTTACCAGCTGAAATTTGGCGCGTCAAGAAAAATATTATAATTTTTAAGATGATTATTTGGATCATCCTATAAGCATCCTCTCTTGCTAAGAGGGCCTGAGGTAAGGCCCATGTCTGGATTGAGGACAAAGAAGGTAAATAAAATGCTAATAATTCAGCTAGTTACGTCACCAAGCTCTCCTGTGATCACCTTTAGTTAGAGGGAATGGGATATCTTTGCCTATGTAACAATATGCAATTATTTTGCTTTTATCATATTATATTAACTATTATAATTTTTATAGCTTTTTCCGTTGACACAGGGCAAATGCTTAGCTATAAGAAACAGCGGAGCCTAGGCTTTTTCGAGGCTTGGGAGGGCATTACTTTCGAGTGTTCACATAAGACAGTCAAAGGAGAGGCAAAATGGGAATAAGGATAGATCCAATAAAATGTACGGGTTGCATGGCCTGTGAGTTGGTCTGCAGTTATCACCGAGATGATGCATTCGCATTTCTTTCAGCATGTATAGTTGTTTACAGGGCGAAAGAGAAAAAGGATTATTTTGGGGTCATTGTGAAGGAAGAAGAGAGTTTGGTAATCGCCAGACCCGAAGGCCTTGAGATTAAGGGAATAGGCGCTGTAGATGAGGAGGCGGAGGGAGAGGGAGATTCTTCTGCAAAGCCAATGCTTCTCAGAGAGGCCTGCGATTTGTGTGAAGATGTGGAAGATGGGCCCCTGTGTGTTAGCGTTTGTCCTCACGGCGCAGTTTATACAGAATAGCTTATTTGGCATTCACATTTGAGAACAAGGAGATAAAGAGATGGAATATTTATCTTCGGACAAGATAGGCATAATTGATTTCACAACATCAGAGGTTTCGGAAGAACCCTTGGATGAAGAACTGGTCAGGGAAAACATCGGGGGTATCGGTATAACTACCATCCTTCACGAGAAGTATAAAGAAGATGACCCTGTTGTGTTGGGGACGGGCCTTTTGACGGGTACCTTGGTACCCGGGTCCGCGTTGGGGGTGATCACGGCGAGGAGCCCGATTAGCGGTAAAGTAGTACATACTCCTTTAACAATGTACACAGGAATTGAGCTGAAATACAGTGGTTTCGATTATCTAGTAATCAAAGGAAAGGCCCAAAACCCTGTTTATCTGTGGATACATGACGGGATAGCGGATGTGGAAGATGCAGGGGAGCTTTGGGGTAAGGATACCTGGACCTGTACCGACCAGATAAGGAAGCTCATGGGTGACGATGTAATCCAGGTATTGGGCATTGGCGGCGCAGGCGAAGCCGGCTCGGAGCTTGCTCAGATAACATGCAATTACTGGGGAAGCGCCGACAGATGGGGCCTTGGAAAGATCTTTGGGGAGAAAAAGCTCAAACTTGTGGCTGTAAGAGGAATGGGGTTGATAGAAATTGCTGAGCCTGAAGAGTTTGTCAGCCAAGCCAGGTCCATGATAGCGGAGTTTAGGTCTGCCCCCTTCAGTGGAAGGCAGGGAGTTGGAGATTTACTCGCCGAACTGGGACATGAGGATTTCAATTCGTGGATGGGGCCTTTAGTCCATAGGCATAAGAGTTGTTTTAACACCCCTATTCCCACAAATACGTTTCTCTTTCTGGATGAAGAACCACAACTTATGAAAGAGTCTGAAAAGGATGAGCCAGGAGTACTGGTGACAGATCCGCTCGCACTACTGGCCCTGAAAAATCTCGGCCTATCTGCCAAAGATGCAGGAGAAGCACTAAAGGCATGTGCCAAACAGGGTATTGATCCATACCGTGTGGCCTTATTGGCCCAAGAAAACGGAAAAACTACCTTGCAAGACCTACTTGGTTTTCTACCCGAAATGAAAGCTTCACCTGAAGTCTCCTATGTCCAGGAAATATTCAGCCCATGGTGCCCAAGGAGACCCCTGTGGGGAGACTTTGGAATCGGCTCTGATGAAAGTGAGATCTCACAATGGTGGAACCGCCGGCAGGCTGTGGCATATATATTTGGAATACACCCCATATTCGCCTTGATGTCCCCACAGCTCTCTGAGGATAAGTTGTTGGAGCTGGCCGCCTTGGGGACTGACATAGAATTTGATTCAAATACCATAGATAAGATTGTTGGAAGGCTTATAGATTAGCCCGGAGCAGTTTTTCCGGTACACCGCCTTTTGATTCATGAATAAAAGCCATAATTACACAACCTTTTATGGACTCAGTGTTGATATTTTAGGTGCCCTTGGGGGACGAGGCAACACGAGCCAACATGATCATACGAAGGAGCAGTATGATTTCTGTCGTGATCATTATCCTAGCATTGGGATCTATTCAGGAGGTGGTGCGTCCCATTCATGGCTGTGGTTTGTGGACCTTTTTGATAGGTTTGGTCTTTATAATGTCCATTTGATCAGTGAAGTTGAGATCAAATCAGGCGCTATTGAACCCTTGGATGTATTGTGTGTTTCTGGGGGAGACACATTTCGAATTGCTGAATCCCTGGGAAAGGAGGGGAGCGAAACCCTTCGGGCATTTGTAGAGGGCGGCGGAATCTACATCGGTGCCTGTGCGGGTGCTTATTTGCCTCTAAAATCTTCCAAGCAGCCTCTCAACCTGTTTAATTACGTGGATACGAAAATAGCAAACGTCACGAAGAGCCTGCCGCAGGCCCTCAGGATGCACCACAAATTTTCCACGCCTTACGGATGTGAGTTTATTTTCCATCCGGTGAGAGATGCTGTGGAGCTTTCTATTGGTGATCTTCCGCCATTCTATAGCACTGCATCTGTTGTTGCCCCCTTATACGGAGGCCCCCCGATGATCCCTTCTTCCCAATGTGAGGTGCTTGCGACTTATAAATGCTTCACCGACAAGACTGTTTTTTTGGTGGATAGGGACCTCGCGGCAAAAACAGTAATTAACAAGGCCGCAGTTGTTAGAAAAGAGATGGGGAAAGGGGTGCTATACCTTTTTGGCCCTCACTTCGAACACCCTCATTACAGACAAGCCAATAAGCTTTTACTTAAATCAATTTATTGGGAGACTAACGAGAGAAAGAAAGGAATAGAGAGGGCTCGACCCTTTTCTTATCAACCCATCTCGAATAGCAGAGATTTCCTGGCCCAACTAAAGAGGGATTTAAGTAATTCTAGGATCGTGGCGACCAGCTTGGAGATGTTGCCTGTCTACTGGATTATAGGCCGAAAGGTGTATGAGCCTGCAAAAATTAGGGAATTCCTCGAGGCAATATGGAAAAGGATTCACAGGCTTGAAAAAACGGAAAACATTTTCCTAAAAGATCTTGAGCAAGAGTATTTGCAGTCGTTAGGGTCCCGGCTTCGTGATTTAGTCAGGGAACTAAAGCGGTCCATTGATGAAGGAAAAGATACCAGTGAGCTTGCCGCGATATTATTCGCTGACCTTAACAGGTTTTCCTGTATGTTCTGTAATATATATTTTAGGACAATGATGGCAGCGTCAACAATGGGCGAATGAAAAACCCTGTTTCGTGAAATGGAGTTGTTTCGGGTGCCGAGATGGGTAAGATTTTGAGTCGTTTAGCTCTATTTTTATTGATAACCTGGATACTTACTTTGCTCTTCTCTTCGCCACAGCGGTCTTACGGGGCTTTAAGCACAGCTGAAGGTGATACCTGGTTTATTGATATGAGCAGATTTTCAAAGTCAGCCCACGGGTCGCTCAGTTGTGAACTCTGCCATGGAGATATGAAAGAGAACGGTGAGGCGCACCCAGACCTTAAAGATAGAAGTAAATTGAGGAAAAATGCCGTAGATCTTTATGATTACAGCAAGTGCAAGGTCTGCCACCGCCAATCTTATGCACGTTACCTTCTTGGAGAGCATGCAAAGGCCTTAAAGAAAAGCCGGTTCAACAAAGAAGCGGGCAAGTCGGGCATAAGGCGCGCCCCGACGTGCGGAGATTGCCACGATGCCCACTACGAAAGATCACATCTCACGCGGGTGGAAATAGGGGCCAAAATGACAGAGGTATGTGGCTTATGCCATCTCTCTCAAAAGCGCACCTATTTGAATGACTTCCACGGCAGAAGGGCTGTAAATCTTGGATATGAGGCTGCGGCATATTGCAGTGACTGTCATGGCGCCCACGAGTGTATATCCTTGAAGGATAAAGCCAAGGCCTTGGCGGTGTGCCAGCGGTGCCATCGCAAAGCAGGACTGAAATTTACTGAGTATGTGGTTCATCCAATAGTGAAGAAGCCTAAGAATGAGGAAAAAGACAAACAGAGGAGGGTTAGCATCATTAAAACGGTCGGCAGCATTATGGCTGTTTTGGTGATCTTTGTTGTGGTCTTTTTCTATGGTCATAACTTCTTATGGCTACTACGTGAACTCCATGAAAAGTTGAGGAAGCACTGATCATGCCTCAGACGTCAAACGCTCAGGAATCATATATGAGGTTCCCCGTAATCCACCGTTTTTTGCATCTGGTGGTCATGTTGGGTTTCATAGGACTTGCCATTACCGGATTCTCGCTTAAGTTTAGCTCTCAAGGGTGGGCAAAGGCGGTTGTGTTGATCCTTGGCGGGGCGGGACGCACAGCTAGTGTACATAAGACCCTTGCCGTTGTGACTTATCTTTGTGTGGTTGCACACATCTTATGGCTCATATACTACAAAGCGATTTTAAAGGGCCAGCTCACGGGACCTCAGAGTATGTTTCCGCGCGTTAAAGACTTAAGGGATCTGATAGATCATATCAAGTACTTTTTTGGGAAGGGACCTTTGCCTAAGTTTGAGAGATTTACTTACTTGGAAAAATTTGATTATCTCGCTCTCCTGTTTGGGATGAATACGATGGGTATGACGGGAATGGTACTATGGTCACCGGAGTTTTTTACAAGGGTATTGCCGGGCTATTTTATCAACCTTGCTCAAATCCTGCATGTATATGAAGCAATGATGGCTGTGGCCCTAAAATTTGTTGTTCATACTTTTTCCACACATCTAAGGCCAGAGAATTTTCCAATAGACAAGAGCATATTCAACGGAAGGATGAGTAAAGAGAGGATGATAAGGGATCATGCGGGAGAATGGGAGAGGATTGGGCAGACATCCACAACTCCTAGTTCTGATTAGAGAAGTGAGAGGCCAGGCCTTGGAAAAGAGATTTGTCATTTTTGCCCTGTTTGGTTTACTAAGCAGTGCTTTATTGCGTCCAATTGTTTGTGATGCAAAAGAACCATTGATCAGTGCGTATGCAGACGGCAAGGAAAGAGTTTGCCTTGATTGCCACAGGTCTCCAAATATTAACACCAATGAGGGAGTCATTAATTCCAGGGCCATTTGCATGGAATGCCATAGCAAAAGTGAATGCAATAAGGACATTGGGACCCAGCAGGTTTCACTTCAACTCGGTAAAAATTCCTTTGGTAAAACTCCTCACAGGTACGTTGCATGTGTTCAGTGTCACAGGGACTTGGCCCGTCTTCCCCATGAGTCTGAAGCCGGAGCTCAATGCCTATCGTGTCATGTGGTCCATGGGGAAAAAGAGATCCATGATCCCCATCTAAGGGTGAGGTGCCAGGCTTGTCACCGAGTGTCCAAATATGTGGTCCTAGACCATAAATCCAATGAGGTGAGGCTATCCCATTTTGATGAAAATGGAACAGTTGTTTCACTGACCAACCACAGTCTTCCTGATGTGAAAAACAAGGAATTTTGTTTGAGATGTCATTTCAAGGGCAATAGGGTCGGAGCTGCGGCGGCGGTGCTTCCATCTAAAAGTGTCATATGCATGCTTTGCCATACTTCTCCCATATCCATAGGTCATAAGCTGTTTTGGATTCCTCTTCTGCTTCTTGTCTTAGGGGTTCTGAGTTTGATTTTGTTCTGGTTCAAGGGTAACGTGGAGGGCGAGAAAGACTCCTTGCATCGTAAAATAGCCTTGGCCTCTGAAAAGATATGGCAAAAAATATTCTCACGAGAGATATTTACTCTTTTTAGTGTGTTTTTCCTAGATGTGATCTTGCAAAGGAGACTTTTGCAGGAAAGTGTTAGAAGGTGGGGACTGCATTCTCTTATATATCTTTCCATTGTGCTTCGATTTTCTCTGAGCGTCTTTACTTTGGTGGTATTTAACCTTTGGCCGCACAGCTCTTGGGCAATGGCGTTAATAAACAAAGATACCGCATTTGTCGCCTTTACCTATGATTTGCTCGGCCTGTTCATCATTATTGGCGTGTGCTGGGCAGCAATCTCACGTCTCATCACAAAGCCACCTCATGTGATTTCCGAGATGCAAGATAACCTTGCGCTGGTGATTATAGGGCTGCTTGTGGTTTTTGGGTTTATTCTTGAAGGCGCCCGCATTCTTATTACCCAAATTCCAGGCGGTATAGCCTGGTATTCTTTTATCGGATTTCCCCTGAGTCGCCTCCTTTCTGATTTTGGATTTGATTGGCCCTATATATACCAGTTTATTTGGTATGCCCACGCCTTTGTGGGTGCAGCCTTGATCGCGTATTTGCCCTTCGGAAAGATGAAACATGTGATTAGTACCCCATTGAACTTGATGATTAGTTACAAGGACGAGTGAGGTTCTGTCGCCAACTCGTCCTACTTGTGGCTCAATGAGACTCGGCAAAATAAACAATTAGGTAATAAGATATGCCTGACGAAGAACTAACCGAAGTACAGGAGCCGGAAGAAAAAGGGAAAGAACAGCCTGAAGAAAAGGCCCCTGACATTCTGATTTCCGGGCTGGATATGCGCAGGCTGGTGGAACTCGATGCCTGCACCAGATGTGGGGAATGCCTGAACTGGTGCCCTGTTTATGACCAGGACTCAAGAGAAGATATTATCCCCCGAAAGAAAGTAACTGACTTTCTTAAAATCATTAAGTCACAACAGGGTGTTCTCTCACATATCATGAAAGACCAAAAACTCCCTGCACCCTTGAGGAAATTGATTGGGGCGATTTTTAGATACAAGGAAATTGGACCTTCTGAGGTAAAGGACTTTGTCAAGAACCTTTACGAATGCTCCACCTGTGGACAGTGCCATATCGTATGTCCGGCAAATATAGAGACAGTTCAGTTATGGGAAGATATAAGACGGCTTATTGTGGATGCTGGCTATGGACCACTGAAGCCGCAAAAGGCACTGGTAAAAAGTGTTAAGGCATATGACAATCCCTGGCAGCAGCCGAGAGCCGGGAGGACCAAATGGGCAAGACGCGCCAAAAAAGAAAAACTAATTAATGATCTGCCACGGGAGATAAAGAAGACTGGCGGAAAGATCCTCTTATTTCTTGGTTGCACGGCAGCATATGACATCAACGTAAAGCAGGTTGCAGTGAGCACCCTCAACATTCTTGAGATGCTAGGGGTTGACTATGGAATCCTAGGGAAGGACGAAAAATGTTGCGGAAGCGTGCTTCTTAGGATGGGGGATCAAGAGTTCGAGCGTCTTGCTAGCGAAAATATAAAAACTTTTAATGAATTGGGTATTACAACCTTAATCAGTTCTTGTGCCGGATGCTTTAAGACAATAAAGCAGGACTATCCAAAGGTGGGAAGGCTTAACTTTGAGGTCCTCCATACGGTTCAATTTCTGAGGCGACTATTGGAAGAAAAGAAGTTAAAATTTATAACGCCAATTGAAAAGATTGTAACATACCATGATCCGTGCCACCTTGGCAGGGCCACTGGCGTCTTTGATGATCCCAGGATAATTATGGACGCCATCCCAGGGCTCGAACTTGTGGAGATGCCCAGAAACAGGGAATACTCCAGATGTTGTGGCGCAGGAGGCGGATTGAAATCAGGATATCCTGATATCCAGAACAAGATGGCCCAAAGACGTGTTAAGGAAGCAGAGGAAACGGGTGCCGAAGAGCTGGTGTCCGCGTGCCCGTTTTGCTTTCAGGGACTGCAGGTTGGGATCACTGCTACGAATTCGGATCTGGTGATGAGGGATATTACCTTCCTGGTGGAGACTGCATTGAAAGAGAAAGAGTAAATAGAGATATTCTCATCATTCTGTGTCATTCTGAGGCGCCAAATCGGTAAGTATCTTAAATATATTTATTGGATTGACGGGGAAAGCCTTTCTCGAGTCAAAGAAACCTTAGAGGAGCAAGGGATTGTACCCTATGAGGCGAAAAAGGCTGTTTGCGTTCCCTTGTCCAGGAGGGTCGAGGTTGGCATTGTACACCCCGATGCGTGGGATAAATATGAGCTGTGTAAAAGGCAGCTTTCCTGGTACAAGGTTTCCAAATATCGAGGCAGAGCACTCCTTGTGGCCTCTAGGCAAATTGAAGGGTGCGGTTTAAGGCCCCGAATCCTCTTAAGGGATACAAAATTTAAGCCTCCTAGGCTTCCGGGAAAGGTCGAGCGCTTAAAGATGATTGAGCAGGAGGGGTATCGGCAGAGGAAACCCGAGGAGTGGGAGAACCTAGAGGCAGAGGATTCTGAACTTCACGACAGATGGCTCAAAATAATGGGAGTAAGAGGCACAACTTACGAGGAACTTTTCATTACGCATTGTGCAAATCATGCAAATTTTATAAAGCCGTCATATTTTGTTATGGAGGAAGGTGAGCTGGTTCCGTATTCCATTGATAAGACATCCCACATATGCTCTGCATGTCTGGAATTTTACAATATTATCGGTGAGGAGTTCAGAAAAAAGCTGGTAGTGCCGTGCCCGGGTGCTGTTCTGTTTGCGGGTTTGGTCCCCAATAGATATTATGAAGTGGTTAATCTATGAACGGGGAAACGTGTTTGGGAGGATGAGGTATGGGGAAGAAGGAAATTTATCCAATCGTCTTGGGCATTTTTATTCTTGGGTTGATGCGGGGTCCTGCGCTGGGTTCAGAACCTATTAGAATTGGATATCTACAGAGCGATATACATCAACTAGCTTGCTGGGTGGCATTGGAGAAAGGCTTTTACAAGAAGCAGGGAGTTGATGTAAAGCTTGCTGGGATATTTAGGGCCGGCCCAGAAGAGATGAGTGCATTTGCAGCGGGGGCTTTGGATATGGGTTACGTAGGCGAGGCCCCGGCTACAACGGCTGTAGCCAATGGTATGGCTAGGGTCAGGATTCTCGCACAAGTTAACACCGAGGGTTCGGCAATTGTGGTTAGGGAGAAGGCGAATATAAAGACGATGAACGATCTCAGGGGAAAAAGGGTCGCTGTACCCGGGCATTCCACTGTGCAGGATTTTCTTTTACGGAAAGCGATGGCTAAATGGAATATCCCGATGAATGAAATAAATATTACTGTCTTAAAGCCTCCTGAGATGATAAACGCCCTGCGAACAAAACAGATTGACGCCTTCATAGCATGGGAGCCATATCCAGCAAAGGCCCAGACCATGGGCGTCGGGAGGGTGCTTCTCTATTCAAGTGATATTTGGAAGAACCATCCTTGCTGTGTATTGGTAGCTGATCAAAGATTTCTAGCCTCTCGCCCTGCGGAAGCAAGGAGAATGGTTGCGGCACATGTGGAGGCCACGGATTTTATTGATAACAATCCTGAGGAGGCGGGGCGAATAGCAGTAAAATATACAGGTATGGATCCAGAAAGCGTTCGACTGGCTATGCAGAATGTCAACTATACATACCAGTTAAGTATTGAAGGAGAAAAGGAATATGTAAGATTCTTGGTTGGACTAAAATATATTCATGTAAAGGATATTGATGCCTTTACGAGAAACTTTATTTGTCAGGATATATTGAAAGAACTTGTGAAGAAATGAAATTTGAGCGGTATATTCTGCCGGTCTTTCTCCTCTTTTTGTGGCAGCTCTTATCTTATGTAGGAGTGATCCCCTCTTATTTGTTGCCTTCTCCCATAAGGATTATCTTTGGATTTAAGGACCTTATGTTTGTCGGTATGCCACCTGAACACCTCCTGTATGATCATGCTCGGTACAGCCTTTACAGAGTCGCATATGGATTTGGAATCGCATGTCTTGTGGGCATACCACTTGGCCTTATCATGGGCTGGTCTGAAAGGATTCGGGCTCTGATTGGTCCTCTAATTGAGTTGGTTCGTCCCATACCTCCTCTGGCCTGGATTCCAATTGCCATTCTCTGGTTTGGCATAGGGATTAAATCAGCCGCATTCATTATTTTCCTCGGCACCTTTTTCCCCATTTTGTTGAACACCATATCCGGTGTAGTCGCTATAAATCCTATATTTCTGGATGCAGCGCGCTCGCTTAATGCAAAGGAAAAGGACATTTTTTTCAAGGTCCTGATACCTGGCTCGATTCCTTCCATTTTTTTGGGGATGAGGATAGGCATGGGCATAGGATGGATGACGCTAGTTGCAGCAGAGTTTACCGGGGTAAAAGAGGGATATGGTTTAGGGTACATGATAATGACAGCAAGGGATATTCAGAGACCGGATGAAATCATTGCTGGCATGTTGGTTATAGGAATTATTGGCCTATTCATTAATTGGGCGTTTGGGGCCCTGGAATCCAAGATTGTCCGCTGGAGATAGAAGGTGGCCCTTGAGTTGATAAATGTTTGTAAGACTTTTTCATTGGACAGAGAGAAACACGGGCTTGAGGTACTCGTTGACATAAGTTGCCGTATAGAAGAGGGAGAATTTGTATCATTGGTGGGCCCCAGTGGGTGTGGAAAGACAACGCTACTGAAGATTATTGCGGGACTGGAAAGGGCTACAAGGGGAAGGGTGTTGCTAGACGGATTTGAAATTGCTTCCCAGACTGATAAAGTAGGACTGGTTTTTCAAGAATACGCCCTGTTTCCCTGGAGGACCACGTTACAAAATATTGTCATTGGCCTTGAAATAATGGGGGTGAATAAAAAGGAACGATTGGCTGCTGGCATGGAATATGTAAACATGTTTGGACTGAAAGGGTTCGAGAACCGATACCCTTGTGAGCTTTCTGGAGGAATGCAACAACGGGTTGCCATAGCAAGGACCCTGATCATGGGGCCAAAGGTAGTCCTTATGGATGAACCTTTCGGTTCTTTGGATAGTCAAACCAGAAATGACCTTCAGGAATTCCTCTTGGATCTGTGGCAAAAGAGACAGGATACGGTGCTCTTTGTGACGCACAATGTGGACGAAGCGGTTTTCTTGAGTGATGAGATTCTAGTCTTGTCCAAACGGCCAGCCAGAATTATAACGCGATTCCAGGTTGACTGTCCGAGACCAAGGGACCGAACCAGTGTGGAATGCAATATAATAAGAAGGGAAATACTAAGCACATTGAGGGGTGAAAGGGTTGATTAGAGAGAACCGCTTTGCAACTTGGGCCTATGAGGGGCAACGCGAAAATACTCAGCGGAAATTTGCCGCTGAGGTGATTACAGAGATTCAAACTCGAGGTGTCCGAATTGAGGAGACTCCGTTTGCCAGAAAGGGTGGTGCCGGACCTGCAGAGGGTGCCTATCTTGAGATAAATGGCATGATAACGGCAGTTCCAGTGAGGGGACCATATGTAAGGCGATCTCCTTACACCTTGGGTGAGCTAGATGGCGTGAGCTATCTTTTTAGAGAAACTGATCCCTTACTGCCTGCAAGTTTGGTCCGTTTACCACGATTTTACCAACAAAGGACCACTGATGGCATCCCTTATTGGAAGATAGCCTTGTTGCATGGGAAAGATTGCCTTGCAACATCAATTTTCCAGAAATGTATATTCTGGGAAACGAATAGGAGATGCAAATTTTGTGGCATTGAGCTTTCTTTGCAAAATGGTAAGACAATCGCGGAGAAAAGTCCGGAGCAAATTGCAGAGGTAGCCCATGCAGCCCATATCTGTGACGGGATAAGACATGTTGTTCTTACCACGGGCACTGCAGCCCCCCGTAGAAAGGAGATTGACTTATTAGCGGCCTGCGCTTCTGCCATAAAGAAGGATGTAGGGCTTCCTGTACATGTGCAATGCCTTCCTCTAACTCACCTAGAAGAACTTGAAAGGTTGAAAGAAGCAGGCGTGGATACCATTGGCCTTCATATCGAAACCTTTGACCAAGAGGTACTGAGGCATGTGGCCCCTGCAAAGGCCTCCATAGAGTTCAAGAAATACGAAAGGGCCTGGCAAAGATCAGTGGAGCTTTTTGGAGCGAACCAGGTGAGCAGCTTCCTCATTGTGGGGATCGGAGAGACAGATAAAAGTATTCTCATGGGGAGCGAGCTACTTTCAGATTTAGGTGTCTACCCATTCCTAGTGCCTCTGCGTCCGATTCCGGGTTCTCACATGCAAGGGGAGGTACCACCTGATCCAAAAAGAATGAAATCTTTATGCCAGGCAGTGTCTGAGATATTGAGGCGTAAGGGGCTGTGTGCCAAGGCATGTAAGGCAGGGTGTGTAAGGTGCGGAGCTTGTTCCCCGTTGCCTGCGTTTGAAGAAGAGCCTGCTTATCTAGTTTGCCATCCTGTGAGGACCCGATCTGAGCTCGAAGCTGCTTTTAAAATAAGGGAAGAGGTTTTTGTAAAAGAACAGAAGATGTTTGTCGGCTCTGACCGGGATAAGAATGACAAAAAGAGCACCCACCTCATTGTGATGGTAGGGGATGACATTGTAGGCACTGTTAGAGTGTTCCCGGTGGGGAAAGATGGTCATTGGGTTGGGGGTAGGCTGGCAGTTAAAAAGGCATTCAGGGCCACCGGAGCAGGCAAGGTCCTAGTCAAAGAGGCAGTTAGATACGTAAAGGGGAAGGGGTGCAAGCACTTTACTGCACATATTCAAGAAAAAAATGTCCCCTTTTTTTTACACCTAGGGTGGAAACCACTTGGAAAACTTGAGCAATATTGTGGTAGGCCTCATCAACTTATGGAGGCAAACCTTGATTGAACAATGACCGTGGAGTTGAGAGAGCTTGTCAAAAAGATAAGGAATTACCCTGGGCTGACCCGTAAGGAGCCTATCAGGGATGTATTTGCTTATCTTGTGCTTGATGGCCTCAAGGGACCCCAATTGCCCAACTACGGCGATGATGCTGCGGCCATTCCCTGGCGTGATGGCTTTCTCCTTTTGGCAGCTGATGGTATCATGAGTAAATTACTCATAAACGAACCCTATGCCGCCGGAAAGTCATCGGTAATGGTGACCGTAAATGATATTTATTCTATGGGTGGCAGGCCTATCGCCATGGTTAATGTACTGGCTAGCGGTATCAAGGAACACAGGGAGGCTGTGGTCAGGGGAATAAGAAGAGGATGCGAAAAGCTCCGTGTTCCTATGGTAGGGGGGCACCTCCATCCTGATGCCCCTGGAGATGCACCGTCCTTATCCGTGGCGATACTGGGATGGGCTAATAATTTGCTTCGCGGTCATCTGGCCAAATCAGGAGACAACATCGTATTTGCGGCAGACCTCCAGGGTCAAAGGGGATGCACCTCCGTAGTAAGTTGGGATGCGAATTCTGGCAAGACCCCTGAAGAGCTTCTTCATAGGCTAGAGGTACTACCTATTATTGCTGACAAGGGCTTGGCCCATGCAGCTAAAGATGTCAGCAATGCCGGAGTCCTTGGAACAATCTCCATCATGATGGAGAACTCATATAAGGGGGCAGTGATCGACCTCACGGCCATTCCTTGCCCAAAGGAGATTGAACCCCACGATTGGTTTGTGTGTTTCCAAAGCTTTGGTTTTGTTCTCGCGGTGGAGCCCTCTAAAACAAAAGAGGTGATTGATTTATTCAGGCAAAGAAGCATTGACTGTTCAGTGGTGGGTCGTGTGACGGAGGAAAGAAAAGTTTTTCTCATCAAAGGCGGGGCGCGAGAACTCCTGTTTGACTTTGAACGAGACACCATTACCGGCATATCCTATCATGGAGAATGATGGGATGAAGAGTGCCGATTGCTCAATTTCGATAATTTCAAGGGCCACTTGTCATGGGTCTAGCCCGGCCATTGTATTTGAAGATCATGTGCTGTCTTATAGTCAAATCCTTGACCAATCCGCAAGGATTGCCTCTGGTCTGCTTAATGGCGCGGATGATCTCAATGGCAGCCGGGTGGCCTTCTTGGTGGAGAAGCCTTCCTATACCTCTGTGCAGTGGGGAATTTGGCGAGCCGGGGGCATTGCAGTACCTCTGTGTGACGTTCATCCGATGCCGGAACTGGACTATGTTATTGAGGATAGCGATGCCAATGTACTGATTGCTGAAGGCATATTTATTGAGCGCTTGGAACCCATTGCCAGGCATAGGGCCCTGCCTTTGATGAGGCTTCCCGACCTACTTTCCTCCTCCATTGGGCCATTGCCACAGGTGGGCCCACAAAGGCCTGCCATGATCCTCTATACCAGTGGAACAACCGGTAAACCAAAGGGGGCTGTAACCACCCATTCACAAATTGAGGCACAGATAACCACGTTGATCGAGGCATGGGAGTGGACATCGGATGACCATATCTTGCATGTGCTTCCGCTACATCATGTACATGGGATCATTAATATCCTATGCTGTGCCCTATGGGCAGGTGCCAGGTGTGAAACGCTTCCCAGGTTTGACGCGGATCAGGTCTGGGATCTTTTCATAAAAAGGAAATTTACC
>Ga0180301_10000504_pt1 | contig 30123 bp, 26 predicted proteins | sample GuaBasSediGuay16_FD_121797 | JGI IMG/M metagenome (GOLD analysis project Ga0180301, IMG submission 121797) | Subseafloor sediment microbial communities from Guaymas Basin, Gulf of California, Mexico - Guay16, Core 4569-2, 12-15 cm | ecosystem: Environmental > Aquatic > Marine > Hydrothermal... | reverse complement strand
GGATGCGTAGCTATTCTGACAATTCTCCAACCTTTAAGAGTCGGAAACTCGATCTCTCCATAATATTTAAAAATTTTGTCTGGTACAATATGGCTGGAAGGAGCTGTGGTGTATAATAGGGAAATTTCATCCTCTTTTAGGCCTCCTTCTTCACATACCTGAATAGCAACTAGAACTTTATCATTAACAATTAGAGCATATGCTCTATGGTGTGGTGCATCAGCTAACAAAAGGGCATCTTTAGGATTATTTCTATAGTGGGCGGTCACTAGTATACCAAAAAATTCATTGAGTAGTCTCTCATAAGTCTCATCTAAGAATAAGAGGAATGGATCCAATTCTTGTAATCGTGCTTTATCAATCTCTTTAAGGTCATTTTCAGAAACTTCTGCGGGTTCCGCGTCCAGTAAAAGGGTTTTAAATAACCATTTTTCAACGGGATCATTAACTGCATACCTAATAGGAGTCTCCAAAGTTAACCATTTTATATTCTTTCGTGTTTTTTCCAGTAGAGGGAGGAAACGGACAGAAAAAGTTCTTCCAGCACCTTCATACCCATGAATAGTCGTCGAAAAAATGATCTTTTCTTTTTTTTCTACAATCTTTCTTAACAGTGGGAATTGTATTCCTGCAGCTTCATCAACAACTATAAGATCGGAACTTGCTCGTATAATATCATAGGGGGTTAAATATTCCGCTACAATAAACTTACTAGAAAATCTTCCGTTGCCTAGGTGATATTGCATAGAGAGTTTCTCGTGAGCTATTGATAGAAATCTAAAAATTTCATCAGTATTCTCTTTCTCGGGAGCTGTTATATTTACTCTCAAAGCTCTCTTTTCCCGCTTGAAAAACTCCAGCGCAATACCTGTTAGAGCAATACCTATTAGCGCGGATTTCCCTCTCCCTCTATCTGCAGTTATCAAGTAAGCATCCATAGTTTCATATTTTTCAAACTCTCTTAGCGCATCTACTTGATCCTGCGTGGCACAGAGCTGATAAAGAGCTTCATCGAAAATATGCGACGCTGGAATCGAAACATTATTATGAATACGATTTCTATGAAGTTCAGTGCAGCTTTTTTCATTATCTGGAACTTTAATAAAGCTGAACGAATAGCTGGAATATACGTATATACCTGGCATCTTAAGAGCAAACTTAAGAAGTCTACGGCGCAAAACATCACGAGGAGCGCGCTTTTCTCCAAGGGGAACTAGTTCTTCTAAGTATTTCCTAGAGTTCTTATAATTTAGAGGAAGCATAAGAAAAATCAATCCTCCACCCCTAACAGTTTCTACAGCACGGCTCATGGAGATGACATCGGGATACCATCTAAGGTCTATGAGTGCATTATCAAACGTTTTACCTAAAATTCTCTTAGTGTCTCGATGCCCAACAAAGAAAACCTCAGCTGATAATAAATTAGGAATCCGCCTATCGTCCGAGACAACAAGAGATGACTCTGTTAAGAAATGATTAAGTCCATCAGCAACGATCTTCTCTATTAAGTTATTGCCAAGAATTATTATTAATCGACGTTCAAAGGAGTTCTCAGCAAATTTTTTAGCATTTTGTAAGACATTTAGAAAGTTCTCCAGATCCACGTCTAGCACCCGATGAGTCTTATGTGTCGCTTATAGTGGGTTAAGTGTTCTCCATAAGTAGTAATGGTATTAATACTCTATCACAGGGGTTTAAAAATATCATTCTCTAAATGTAGTTTATTATTTGTTGTGTTTTATTTGGCGAATGTTTTATATAGTTTTTGTCTCGGTTTACTTCACGATATAGGATAATTATTTCTATAATATTTGGGGGTTGCCTAAAAACAACAAAATCTAAAATAGTGGTGAATTTCATGGGCGCCGAACCAAAAGCAATACCTGTACTAATTCTTAAAGAAGGAACTGCCAGAACAAAAGGTAGAGAAGCCCTATTTAACAATATTCTTGCAGCTAAGGTGTTAGCCGAAATTATGAGAACAAGCCTTGGTCCCAAAGGAATGGATAAAATGCTAGTGGATCAGTTTGGTGACATTGTAATCACGAACGATGGAGCAACAATACTTGATGAAATAGACATTGTACATCCTGGAGCAAAATTCGTGGCAAAAATCGCTAAATCTCAAGATATTGAAGTCGGAGACGGAACAACAACGGCTGTAGTTCTCGCGGGAGAGCTCCTTAAAGAAGCAGAGGACTTATTAAGAGAGGATATTCATCCTACGATAATAATTGACGGTTATCAGAAGGCAATGAAGAAAGCTCTAGAAATTCTAGATGAAATAGCAATTCCCGTTGATACAAAGAACAAGGAGGAAGTAAAAAAGATCGCAAAGACATCTGTGGCTAGCAAGATACTCGCAAACGTAGCGGATCATTTCGCAGAAATGGCCATTAAGGCTGTGGAAACTGTTATGAGGGAAGAGAACGGCAAAATAGTGATTCCTATAGATGATATAAAGATAGAGAAGAAAGAGGGTGGGTCTCTAGAGGATTCAGAGTTGATCGATGGTCTGGTAATTGACAAAGAAGTAGTCCACCACAGAATGCCTAAGAGAGTTGAAAATGCCAAAATTGCTCTAATAGCATACTCTCTGGAACTAGAGAAACCCGAATTCGCTGATGTAAACGTCATGATGGATGCTCAAATGATCGATTCTCTTCTTTCATGGGAGAAAGAGAAGCTGAAAGAAATGGCTGAAAAAATAATCAATAGCGGAGCAAATGTTATATTCTGTCAGAAAGGAATAGATGACATTGTGCAGCACTATCTTGCAAAACACGGAATAATGGCCATTAGAAGGGTCAAGAAGAGCGATATGGAGAAACTAGCAAAAGCTACAGGGGCTAAGATAATAATGAATGATGACTTCTTAACACCAGAGGCATTAGGTTACGCAAAAGTTGTAGAGGAACGAAAAATAGGAGACGAAAACATGATCTTTGTCAGGGGATGCAAGAATCCAAGATCTGTAAGCATTCTGATTAGAGGAGGAACAAAATTAACAATAGAAGAAGCTGAAAGATCGCTTAAGGACATGCTAAACACTGTCCGGAACATCTATCTAGAACCCAAGGTTGTTGCAGCAGGTGGAGCGCCTGAAGTCCAAATCGCTGTAAGACTAGAGAAATTCGCAGACGAGGTAGGTGGAAAAGAGAGCAAAGCTATCAGGGCGTTTGCTAGAGCCATACTTGGTATCCCCGCAGCCCTAATTGAGACAGCGGGTCTTGATGTCATTGAAACACTAGAGAAACTAAGAACTCATCATGTAAGAGGCGAGACAACATATGGAATCGACGTTAGAGACGGACAAGTAAAGGATATGGTTAAAGCTGGGGTCTTAGACCCAGTTATTGTCAAGAAGAATGCTATCAAAGCAGCTACTGAAGCTGCTACGATGATACTCCGGATTGATGACATTATTGCAGCCAAAGAAGCATTTGAATCGAAGAAAGAGGAAACAACACCCAAAGGTGGCGAGGAAGAATTCGACTAAAAGGCTTAGATTAAAAAACGTAATGCAAAACTTTTTAACTTCTTTTGAAGGGATAGTGCCACTTCTAATTTTTTTCGAATTTTTTGCTTTTATTTTTAATAAACGTGAAAGAAAAAGTTATTCAACTTTTTCTTACGTAGTATTTCTGCTTCAAATAACTATTGTTTCGTTTTCGATTCGCGCAAAACCGAGTTCGCCATCAGCGAATCCTAGGATGACATTTATTATGTCTTTTTCGGTTAATAGGTCAATGCTCCATATTGGTTTATCAAATTTAGTAATCTTCTGTTCTTTTAGTGAATTTTCCAGAGAGAAGAGATATAATCTCTTACCAGAAATTACTAGTAAAAACTTCTTTCCATTCTCTTCGATTAATCTAAAGTCTTTTATCCAGCCTTTTGTGGTTGTCTTAGCTATCACTTCTCCATTATTATTTAAGATGAATATCGGTGAAATGCTCTTCTTCGATATGTCTTCCTCACCAGCTTGACACCCAACTATGAATTCCAGTTCTCCATCGTTATTTATATCGTTGATTAATACGCGACGCCAAGTTAATGGAATTCCAATAAATTGAGACCAGATTTTTTCGCCATTGATTTTTCTTAAGGAGATTTTCCCTTTTCTATCTCCTATAATAAGGAGTAACTCCTTTTTTCCCCGCTCGATAAATCGGATAAATGCTGGATTGTTATCGATTCTGAATTCATGTTCTATCTCGGGAACTATTTCATGCTTTGAGAAACTCAGAGAGTAAACAGTTATCTTCCTACTACCTATATCCGCTACGGCTAGGAGTATTTCTCGATCATAGGAGTGTAAAGTAGCTTCTACGGGTGTTCCGTCGCGAGGTATTATCTTCTTAGAGATTATTCCCCCCTTCTTCTCATAAATCATTAATAATAGGTTTCCTGATACACCTGATATTACGATATCATAATTACCACTATTGAACACCTTAATGAAAGTAGTTCCACCAAAAGTTTGACTAGATATTTTTTCTTCTTCTAGCAATTCTAATGTGGGAGAAAGAGTATAGATCACACCTCCTTTACGAGCTCCTCCAATAAGAATTCTAGTAATGTTTTTTAATTCCCTAGTTTGTGAGGGAAGAACAGCTAAAGAATCTAACTCAATGGGTTCTGGAAGTCTAACTAGATCTGCTATTGATGAATCCCATGAGGTTATCCCTATTCTTTTATCGTAACTACTGGCTATCACTCCTAGGTGCTCATCAATAAAAACTCCGTATACGTTCGAAATAATATCTGTGAAGGGCCGCCAGAGAGGCAATTTCTACACCACGTTTTTTCAGATGTAAAATGTGTGAAGAATATATAGCTACGCAAGAGAAGAGATTTAAATCGTTTTCCCCAATAGTATACATCTCATTGTTTCGTGTTTTAATAAGATTTTTGATGGTTGGGGTGTATAGTTTTGGTATCGGAGGGTTCTAGAGATCAAGACATAGTAGAAGAAATCCCCCTCACTTTATGGGAAGTAGTCGAATTATTGGAGAAAAGGAAGAAAAATAAGCACTGGGAGAGTACTGATCAACGAAGAGTTTATGAGTATGCTACACAAATGGCGAAACTATCAAAAGAGGACTCTGAAAAATTATTGAAAACGCTAATTTCGCAATTCAATATATCTAGGATAATAGCAGTCCAAATAGTCAATATCTTGCCAGTAACGATAGAGGAATTAGAACCTTTTCTTAAACAACTAGAGAAGAGAGGTGTGAAGCTGGAGGGAGAAAAACGTGAAAAATTTTTGAGAGAATTATTAGGGGTATTAAGGGAATACTGGAAGCGATCAAAGGAAGTTACAGAGGAGGAAGAAAGCGAAGAAACGAATACGACTTAAAAATAAGATGTGCCTTAGCATAAAACTGTGAAAAATTTCTGGTATAAGAAACAGGCTATAACCCTATACTGTCTGACTATTCGATAGCCCTTTTATATGTTTTTGGCTAGAGTTAGTAATTTAAGGGGCTATGTTAAGAATGATAATGATAGAGAGTTTGCTCTTTAAAGAATTTAAAAATGGATTAAAAAGAAAATGTGATTAGTGTCTCTAAAAGTAACGTTTATGGAGCTTGATTTCTTTGGTATCAAAAAGACATTAAACGCATTGCTGATGTATAAGGGGTATACTAATGAGGCGTTTCGCGAGGATAGATCCCGAAGAATTCTGGAGAGTATGGCAAAAACTTCTTAGAGAAATAGATGACGGAGCCGCGATAATAGTAGAAGGTAAACACGATTACGAAGTTCTTAGAGAATTATTTATTGATGGTAAAATTTACGTATGTAGCCAACTGGGTTTCGCAAATACGGCAGATATAGCGGCTAGCGAGGGAGTACGAAGAGTAGTTATATTGACCGACTTTGATAAGAAGGGAGAAGAAGAGGCTTGGAAACTAGCTTTCTTCCTGAGAAATGTTGGTATAGAAGTATTAGATGGCCTACGTAGAGAAATCAAAAAAGTTTTGAGAGGTGTAGAATGTATTGAAGATTTGCGTTTTTATGTTGATTTCCTGAAAGAAAAATCCCCTTTTGAAATATATGTAAGGTCAGAGAGGGGATTATTCTTCATGAAGTCTCAGTGAGATCCCGGATCATCATCCTGAATAAGATTTTGTGGATGCAAGTATCTTTATAATTTCTTCTTTTGGAAGACCCACTCTCTCTGCTGTTGTCTCTAGCGCTTTATCTTTAGGTATGCCAGAGTTAATGAGTCTCTGAACTCTCTCCTTTATTTTGGAACGATTAATGACTAGAATTTCAAGGGGAATTTTCAGTTCATGTTCCTTTTCACCTTTATATTTTACAGTAAGCATGAATAGAACTGGCACCTTATAGCCTTCTAGATTTTTAACTTTGAAGGGTATTTTTAACGTTTTTTTGTCGCCCGGATTTATGTGGAACGCATTATTTCCTAAAAGTTTTATTGGTGGACTAGTATCTACGGTTATGTTTAGTTTAGCATTTGAGGTATTTGTGAGAGAAAGATCTAAGGAGTCCTCATCATAATAAGCGTTTTTAGTTATGGTCTTTGCTTCGATTGCTCTTTTGCATATTAAAAGGATGTCTCTTGTTCTAGTATTACTATCGATACTTAATCTTAACACCATTTTTTCGAAGTCAACTGGGTAGAGCTGCGAGAGTTTAATCGCTTTGCTATTTTTGTACACACTACTTTTAATAAGGAAGAAGCTAGACTCTACTGAGAAGCCCTTTAGATTAGGGATCTTCATGCGAATTATATCTTCATCATGAACAAGTAGCGCTATTGTTTTTTCCGAGATTGTACCTCTAGACGCTACTATAATCTGTCTATCTATTAGAGTTTCTCTGCGTTTTTTCTTCGCTAGAACTAATTTAACATAGCCAACATCCTCAGCTACAGCTTCACATAAATACTTACTAAAGGTTACATGTCCAATAGAATATTTCCTAGTTTTACTACTAAGTTTAGTAGCAGAAATTTTGAGGTTTTGACTGCCCTCTAAACGAATCCTACTCGCTCTAGAAGAGATGACATTTATGTTAAATTTTTCACCTATGGGGATTATTCTCGGTGCATAAAGACGTGGGACATGAATCATTAAAGATACGTTCTCTCTGCCTGCCCTAACTATAATGTCTCCTTTACCATAGCCGAGAGCATCTCCTATTGTTAATCCCTTAGATGCTGGATAAGAATCCAGCGAGTATAGAGTTTTACTATTCTTTATGATAAGGAAATTTTTCTCTATCCTATCGAGTAAAGTGAGAATTTCATCCTTACCGTCTCCATCTATATCTCCCGTCTTTATTTCAAGAATGTTACTACCTACATCAATTTTTGAAAGACTATGAACACTTAGTCTTTTCTTGGTCTGTGAAACATCAAACACATAGATTGCATCTTTTGTCCAGTCCGCAATAATTATCTCATCTAACAAGTCCCCATCTACATCCCCCGGTACTACAAAGAAGGGCTCCATGCCTTGGATAGTCTTTTTTATTAGAATCTTTCCCTGATTATCTATCAAATAGAAACCACCAGAAAAACCTGCGAGTAGTAATGGACCAGCATCCCATAGAAAACGGCCAATCGTGAGACTATAACATTTGGCAGGGAGTTTTAAAGAACGTATTATGTGACCTCTTGCATCTATGGCTAATAAGTTTTGATTACTAGGTATTATGATTTCTGGCAATTTGTCTCCATTAATGTCAAAAGTTGCAAGAGGTGTAGGATGCGAGTAGCGTACATGACGGTTAAATAAAAGATCGCCTTTGTAATTGTACATCTGTAATGTACCTCTGCGAGTCAGTAGAATTATTTCTTCGATGCCGTCTCCGTTCACATCGGCCGTCTTAATATCTACGATCCAACTAGTGCTTTTCTTGGTCCAGAGGGGGGAGCCTCTTTTAATATCTAATAAAACAATGTGATTATGAAATGAAGCTGCCAGATATTCTTCATTATTTGGTGCTCTCACTACGGCAAGGTTTTCAGCGGGTTGTTCATCTGTACTAATTTTAAAGGACCATATACGCGAACCATTTTCCCCCGATACGCAGTAAATTTTCCCATCCCATGATGAATATATTACACCTCTCTGTTCATTTTGGTCTGTAGGGATCGGATGTACAATTATGTCTCTTATTAAATCGTTTGCTTTTGTTGTCCATATAGTCACTAGGGGCAAAGTAACTTCCTCCCTTGGAATCAAAATCTGGAATTTTTGCTAGAAATCACACACTCTGATAGTGTTTCGAAGAGGATAGTCTCAGGAATAGTCTTTATTCTTCCGATGGAAATATATTGTGTATAAATCGGAAGTATAAATTATTTTAAAGTGAGTATACAAGGTGGAGTTATTGAGAAAGAAACGCGATGCAAGATCATTACAAGATAAAATTGATAAGTTTTACACTCAAGCAAGCACTGTGCTTGATATACTGGAAAAGAGAATATCAGTTTTCTATAAGAAGCTCTCGAAACTGAGAAAAATTATTGAAGAAGCGGCTCGGAGTGGAGAAAAAGAGATCCTCATAGAAGCTCTGCGTGCACAGAAGACTTTAAATAATCAATTGAAGCAACACTTGGGATGGTATAGGAATATTCAACAGATTCTTTCACGAATTGAAATGGCACAGATGACTAAGATTTCTACTAGCTTATTAGAGCAAGGAAGAGAAATTCTAGAGAGTATTAGTGAGCAGCTATCTCCAGAGCGTGTAGAAGAGGTTATGGCTGGATTAGAGGAAGCGGTAGGAAGAATAGAGACAGCGACAAAAATCTCGGCTGAACCTCTGAGCCTTGAAGAACCTGCAGAAACCGAATTAGAAGAGGAAGCAGATAGGCTAATAGCCGAATACTCTCTCCCAACGACCAATGAAAAAGAACAAAAAAAGAAGAGAGAAGTCCTCGAAAAGGAACTGAGAGAGATCTTAGAAATGAGTGGTGCTGAAGAATAAAATATCAGTCGCAATAAAACAAGAACCTAAAGTATAGAAGAATTAAGTGATGTAGTGTGCACTTATGATTTCAAGGGAATGATTTAAGGTGACCATATATGCTAGAATCTCTTCGAAGAAGTCTTCAGAAAGTCTTTGAAAAAATTCGAAGCGCACCTTACATTGATGAAAAAATGTTAGACGAAATACTCGATGATTTAACGCAGTCTCTTATAGAAGCGGATGTAAATATAGATTTAGCGTTTCAATTAAGAGATCGTATCAAAAAAAGGGTACTTGAGACAAAAATCCCTGAGGGTATTCCTCTTAACAACTTTGTTATGCGAGTTGTTTATGATGAACTAGTAAAACTCATGGGGGAACGAAGTTATCCTCTTAACATTAAATTAGGAAAACGAAATATCCTAATGTTTGTCGGATTACAGGGAAGCGGTAAAACCACTACAGTAGCTAAAGTGGCCTATTACCTTAAAAAAAGAGGTTACAGAGTAGCTATAGTCTGTGCTGATACTTATAGAGTTGGGGCATACGAACAGTTAAAACAGCTGGCTGAAAAAATAAATGTTCCATTTTATGGAGATCCTAAAGAAAAAAATCCAGTAAAAATTGTTAAAAAAGCCTTAGAAATGTTCAAGAGAGTAGATGTAGTTCTAGTGGATACTGCTGGGCGGCATAAAGAGGAGAAAGGTTTACTTAGGGAAATGCGAGAACTTGCGAAAGTACTAAAACCTGATGAGATAATCCTTGTGATTGATGGTATGATAGGTCAGCGTGCTTACGAGCAAGCTAAAGCATTCGCCGAAACTACTCCGATAGGCTCAATAATTGTGACTAAATTAGATGGTTCTGCTCGTGGAGGAGGAGCTTTAACAGCAGCAGCTACTACTGGAGCACCTATAAAATTCATAGGAGTAGGAGAGAAGATCGAGGATCTTGAACCATATGTTCCACAAAGATTCGTTGCACGGTTATTAGGTATCCCAGACCCCGAATTCTTCGCAAGATTAGCAGAAGAGATTCCTATCTCAAAAAGCGTTACTAGTGGAAAAATAACGTTAAGGGACCTCCTAACTTATTATGAATCAATAGCGGGTAAAAAAAGCATTATCAATCGTTTCAAGGAAATGTTGCATTTAGATCGTTTTGGAGACAAATTTATTGAAGGACAGATTAAGAGGCAATTGGCTATTCTCAGAAGTATGAGCGAGGAAGAACTAGATAATCCAGCCCTACTAAAAAATCCAGAACGATTGGAAAGAATTGCAAGAGGATCGGGCACAAGTGTGATCGAAGTCAGAAGACTTATTCAACAATTCGAAAAAATGCGTAAATTAATAAGAGCCTTAATGAGGTCTAGAAGGATATCTAAGGAGGTTGCATTGGCAAAAATTATGCAAGGAGATTTCGAAAAATCTGAGTTAGCTGAGTTACGAAAGTATCTGAAGGGTGCAGCCTAGGTGGTTAATGAAGCACAATTTTTTCACGTAGCCATTACCAGGGAATATCTAGTAAGCAATGTACTGGACACAAAAGTAATTTTCCTCAGCATGAGAATGCCCGCTTTTAACTCCAGATATTTCGAGCTGATTAAATTAGATGGTTCTCCACTAGGAAGTATAAAGAAGGGAAAACTAGACAACTGCTACTTATATTATAAAATACGCTCATTAGAACCAAAAGCGAGCATGGTAATTTCTAGCACAGTTTTCTTAAAAAGGAAAGAAGATGCATTTTTCCCTAAGATAAAGGACTTAGGACAAATTAACGAGATTGCTCGAGGAAATAAAGTACTATCTTATTTGAGAGATTCTTCAGAATACATTACTAGACGCGTAAGAAAAATTGCTCAACGCTTTCTAAAGAAAACCAATGATTTACAAGAAATAGAACATCAATTAATGGCGTTCCTTACAAGAAATTTTCGAAAAGTTGAGACGCATGGAGAAGATCCGTTCTTAGTATTTCAGAGGAAATATGCTTCTCCGGTAGACCTAGCTATAGCCTTTATCCTTCTTAACATTAGTATGGGAGTACCAGCAAGATTAGTTGAGGGATTACTTCTAAATCAAGCAGAAAAAAACCTACGGGAACATTATTGGTGTGAAATTCTCTCTTCTAAAGGGTGGATTCCTTACGATCCCTGGTTAAATTTAGAGGGTATGATATCATTAGCACACATTCCCATAAAGATAGAGAATCCCTTTAGAAGATTCCCAAACATTAAAATTAGATATAAAGTTGTCAAAAGAACAAGCAGGAAAGCTATCAGGATAATAGAGAACGGAATAAAGATTCGTAGCTTTATGGATGGTGCTATCATAACACTAGAAAGAAATGTTGAGAAAATAGTTTACTAATTCTTTCTGATTTATTTGACCCTATAACGTCGAAGTAACATGTCCTCTGGGAGCTCTTTTCTTTCATCACGGGCTCTTATCTTTACTATACCTAAGAATACCGCACATGATACGCAGTAATACCTTACAACTCTCTTCTTAGGGATATAAGTTCCTTGCTTTTCAAGCTCCTTCGCTATACTCCCTGGAACTGTTGGTACCCATGCTACTCGCTTCACCGCCTTATCTTCAGGGATTCTCTTACCACATTGGGAGCAGAAAACATATTCACTTCTACCCCTGCTACCCTTGCCCTTTGATCTACCTCTGTTCTTCCTCTTAACTGGCATTCTTTCTCACCCTTATTAACTTCATTTCAACAGTGCTATACTGACTAACGATAAAAACTACTTTCGTCTTTTAGCCTTTTTATATTTTCTGTAAGCGTTTATTTCTATGATGATTAATGGGATCATAATACTAGTTAATACTAGGCCTTCCAGTATCACGAAAATACGCCATACAGAATCCCAATCGATTTTCTCTTTAGCCCTGATCTCCACTTGTATACGTAAATCTTCAGAAAAAACAACGTATTTCACGCCATTTTTATCGTAGTATGTAACCTTTGCACGTCCAAGAGATACAACGGGAATATTTGGATTTGTTACACTAACATTATAAGTGAACATTATCGAAACATTAGGAGGAATAATGTCCCAGTGAGCAGTAGTTTTACCAGAAATGTTAAAGGACCATGAGGGGAGGGGATTATCTTCAAGAGTCACGTTATAAGCAGTGTCATTACCTATGTTGATGATCCAGATACGTATCTGGAACCACTCTTTAAGCCCTACCTTATCCTTAGAAGCTTCTTTAATAACTGCTAAAACGGGTATACTTTTTTGCTGCTCTGCTTCCTTAACTGGTATTGTCGAAGCAGAAAAAAGTATTAGGAACAGCAATAGAGCGACTTGCTTTTTAGTAATCATTTTTCGATTACCTCACGAGTTTTCTTGATTTCTTCTTAGGCCTCGAAATCGACATATCAAAATCTCTTTTTTGAGTAAAGATAGATATTTAACACCCTTTAGATACTCTAGATATATAATGACAATGTGTTATATCCGGAATCATCAATCGAACTTTGACGAAGGGTTTTTCACTATCACAACATAACTAGTGTAATAAAAATTTTGTCGGGATGGGAAAGAAAAAATGAGGATATGGCAATGGTTGTCACAAATACCAGCTACGCAAAAGGACTTAGTATTTAAAGAGGGCATAAGATCTTCTGATGAGCAGATAATAGCATATCTGCTTAGTTACATGGAGTCACAAACCACGAAGATTTCTGATATTGAGGTAATGATAAAAGAGCTATTACGTGAGGTTGAAAAGAGTGATAAATTGGCTATAAAATCGTTAGTTCATGAGGCGCTGGGGAGAATATTTTTTGAGAGAGGACTATATTCAGCTGCTTTTTATCAATTTGAAGAAGCTCTGAGAAATCTCAAGTTAGCATATGAAAAAGAAGGGCGAGAGGAGGATGAGGCGATAGCTAAACTCCATACTTGGGTAGGTCTTTGTGCATTAAGAGTAAATGAATTTAAGAGGGCGGCGGAGGCTTTTGGGCGAGCTATAGATATCTTAGAGGAGAAAATCAGCCCCACAGCGTCCGTTTTAGGCGAATTACATGCATTGAGGGCGGATTCTCTTTCCTTTTTTGCGCCTAATGATGCTTTGGAAGAATTCGAAACAGCGCATGAATTACTATTAAGAAATCCTAGCCCCCTATTCATTAGTAATGCTATGAAATTATTTGCAGCACTTTCTTTCAGAAAGAATTTTGAGGAAGCAGTTTCTTTTTTGAATGACTTATCCAACAATATTCTAAGCAGTATTCGGGAGATGAATATCGGAATTTACGAATCATTTAGAAAAGTTATTCGTAATACTTATCTTAAGGCGTTAAGAATAATCAGAGTAGAAAAACCAAGTAGTATAGAGAGGCTATTACTTGGAGCAGACACTGTAAAAGGCTTATACTTCATCTTTAGATCATTTTTGAAGCCCTCTATTTCTTTTAGAGAGCTTGGAAGCATTAATACGGCGATTTTGGCAGCTAGCGAGCTTGGAAACATTAAAGTTTACGAGAATTTAATGAGTAGAAAGGAATATTTAACGCGACTATGGGACTATATGAGATTATCGTCGTACAAACTAAGAATGGTTAACTCAAGAGCCTTAGAGCATAACTTAGCAAAGTTGAAGACAGAATACAGAGACATTCTTGTCATTAGCTTCATAAAGCTTTTAGAATCTCATGAATATCTCCTTATAACACATGCGTTTTCGCACAAAGAATTCAGTTCTCTCACGAGATTAAGTATTGATGATCGATATCTGGATCTGAAATACGAAAAACCAGAAGAGATAGCTAATGAGCTAAGTCTTCTCTTACCGGATAAATTCCTTGAAAAGCTGAATTATCTAACTAGTGATTGGCTGGTAATTTTATCACTGGACGGATTTCTTCATGAAATTCCTTGGGAATTGATTTCTATTAATTCTTCAGAGAAACCTTTTCTCTCTCTTCGATGCCCTGTCGTCCGTGTAGCGTCTTTGCAACAAGTTAGTACATGGCAATTATTCTCTCAGAAATCTGATAATGTGGCATTATTAGAAGTTTCGCCAGATAGGGTGAGTGAGGGTAAATTAGTTGGAAAGTTACTAAAGGCACGAGGATACCGGACGTATATGAATATTGGAGACAACGTTAGCGTGATACTAACAGAAAATCTTAACGTTCTTTATTACAGCTGGGAACCCGTTACTACACCGGATGATCAACCAATAATAAGACTAGGTAGCCTAATTTTAATGCCTCAGGATATAGAAAGACTGGATCTTAGCGGAGGGCTTGCGATTTTGAATATTAATAATGGTGTGAGAGTTATTGAGGATAGTCAAGGTCTTCATTCTCTCCCATTAGCATTTAACATGGCGGGCTTTCAATCAGTTATAACTACAATCGGTAATGTGGATTATGATGTAAGATCTAGAGTTATAGAAACGCTTCTAGCAGACTTAAAGATGAGAAATATTAGCGATAGGTTATTAATAACTAGAAGAATGTTGTACCAGGATAACAACCAGGACTGGTACAAGTACGTACTGTATGGCTCACCAACAGTTATATTATAGGGGTGCCGAGTTGAATAAGGAGGATAAGAGAGGATTGTTGGTCGCTTTTGAAGGTATTGACGGTAGTGGAAAATCAACACAAGCAAGAATGCTTTATGAATGGCTTCTTAGCAAAGGTTATAGAGCTATCCTATTAAGGGAACCTACAGATGGGATTTATGGGAAACTAATTCGCAAAAAGTTAAGAAACGGAGATGCGTCTCCCGAAGAAATTTATAAGCTGTTCCTACTAGATAGGATAGAGGATGTAAGCAAGAATATTCTCCCAGCACTGAAGAGGGATGTGATTGTAGTCATAGATCGCTATTTCATTTCAACTATAGCATACCAAGGAGCAAGTGGAATACCTATTGAGCGAATCCTTAAAGATCATCAATCTAATAAAATACCATTTCCAGATATTGTTTTCATCCTAGATTTACCAGTAGAGGAAGCTATTAACAGATTGAGAAGAATAAAAAAAGAGGCGGATATATTTGAGAAAGCCGATTTTCTAAGAAAAGTGCGGAGCATCTATTTGAAGGTAGATAAATATATACCATGTAAAGTCGTCGTATTAGATGCAACAAAAAACGTAAAAGAAATTCATAACATAATCGTAAACTTTGTTTCACAAATATTATAGAACCGGGGAGGTCTAAGAAATGAGTAGTAAGAAAGTTCTACCAGGATCTTATGTGAAATTATCCTTCGAAGCTAAGACTGAAGATGGAGAAATAACTGAATCAACTAAAAGAAGAGTGCAGAGAGATGAAGAATTCGAAGACGTAGATATGCCAATAATAATAAAGATTGGAGAAAAAGAAGTTTTCTTTGAAGATTTTCTCCTTAATCTAGAAGAAGGAAAAGAATACGACATAGAAGTCCCTCCAGAGAAAGCTTATGGTGTGAGGGATCCTAAGAAGATAGAGACGATTCCTCTTAAAAGGCTGAGGAGCTTAACTGGTGAGAAGAGATTTAGCATAGGCCAAATTCTCTATGATGCGAATGGACAATATTATGGAAGGATAATCTATATCGGGTCAAGAGACGTAACCATAGATCGAAACCACCCATATGCCGGGAAGAAGATAATAGTGCATCTTAAAATTCATAAAGTAGTATTACCCTCTGATCCCGAGGATGAGCGTCTAAAAGTGATACTAGAACGCTACCTTGGAGAGGAATTGTTAGAGAAAATCAATGCAGAAAGCAAAGATAAAGAAGTAGAGATAGAGTTCCCAGCGAGTGTATTAATGAGCGAAGATTTTCGAAGGCTGTTAAGGACTGTTTATGTGGTTAGAAAAGCCATAGCAGAAGAAATTATGCGTGAACTTAACTTTGATAGAGTACGGTTCATTGACACCTTTTCAATTAGAGAGACGCCAAAAGTAGAAACACCCTCTATAGTACCCTCACAACCAATTACTGAAGAAACGGTGAGTGAAGAGAAGAGAGAAGAGGAAATCGCAGAGAAAACCGAGGAAAAGAGTGCGTAAAATTAGCGTTCTCTAAAACCCCATCTATTTTCTATAGCTGCGCCGCGCTTGAAATCGCGCATCTCTCGAGCACTGATTATTGCTCGTCCATAAGCTATCAAATCTTTTTCTTCATTTAGTACAAAGACTTCATCATTCGCCCGTATATTATCATCTAATTCGATTATGAATTTCGAGAAAATTGTTCTACCTGCGCGAACGAAGGGCTCTGCTTCCTTATTAACAACTACCGTGTATCTTAGCTCGTCGCGGAATTTCTTCCACATCCTATATGCGAGAAGCGGATGGGGAACGAGTTTAAAGTACGTTGGTGCTATAGCTGCCAGTAGCCATATTCTACCTTTCTCTATAAACATTTCCTTAAATGGATCCTCTGGCACCGGTTTACCTAGTTTTTTGCGCTTTTCTACATGCTTTTCTATCTCTGGAATAATTACATTCTCAATTTCTTCCTGAGTGATATCTGCTGCGAAGATTTTTCTAGGTCTGCCAGTGGATGGTGAGTACTCTATCTCTGCTTTTTCTATAACATCTTCAGCACCTGGTCCGAACTGATATCTTAGGAATGCCTTAACTCTTAGTAATTCCTCTTTTTCTTGGGAAAGTATTCCTACATCCTGTCCCTCATAGATCTCTGAAACACCCAATTTTTCAGCGATTTTTCTAGCGTTATCCTCTCGTGTATCATACACATAAATTTCCTCGACACCCTTCTCCATAAGGTATTCTATGAATTTCCTTACAAACTCAAGAGCATTCTCGTTTATTCCAGTATAAGGTGACATATGTTGGAAAAGAGGATACGCATTTCTAATTTCACGGGGTATTATGTAAAAGACGGGGTTAATGATCAGTACTTGAGCACCCAATAGAGACGGCAAGTCATTTGAGCCTTCTGGGGTCGAGATAATAACTTTGTCGCTCCAAATAAGGATTCTTTCAAAAATACGATCACGATACCGTCTAACGACGGGGAGGTATAGTTCCTCATCACGTGTTATCATCAATCCTCGATTTTTGAACGCAGGCTCTAGTTCTTCAAAGAGATTGTATGCACGTAGATTTCGCTTATCTAATAACCATTTATAAGCCCTAGCTATCTCGGGATGAGAACTAGCACGCTTAGCAACTAGTTGCCATAAAGTACCTTCGTGTATCGCTTGCTTAATACGTCTTATTTCTGCCTGGGCGACGTATAGGTTATGCATAGCCAGTAAGTGTTGGCGATGCATGGAATCCATACTTAGTAATTCCTGGGGAGTATATGTAGTGCATATTGGACAATCACAGGGGAAGTATCTTAATTCCTTTAAATGATAGGTGCCGTAGGGGGTTAAGTAGCGGTTATCCTTTGCATAAAGGGCATAAGCTGCGCTATCAAACGTATCAAAGCCGACTAATACGAATAAAGCAAACATTGCAGGATGTCCTGCACCAAAAAGATGCACTGGGTAATTCGTGGGAAGTCGAGATTTGACAATAACAGCGGATTTTATGAGCTGGATTAACTGATAACTTTCCATTAAAGGAACAATGCTACCCACAGCGTACATTGAGAAGGGATACTTTGTCATATGTTCCACGGAATACTCAAGAAGACTGGGATATGGTACACCATGGATAGGGCCTACCCATATAGTCTTAGAATCTTCAGTAACATAACCTGCTTCGTAAGCCTCTTTTGCTCTCCGAATAGTCTCGTCAATGAATCTCTTTCTATAGTCAATACTGCCTTTATAAATCGGAATATCAAGAATAACTCCGATATCTACTCCAATCTTTGACTGAAAATCAATAATTTCGAGATTGGAAACTTCTACATCACCGTAAACCATTAACTGGAAAGCACCACTATCCGTCATTATAGCTTTATCCCAGTTAAACGCGCCATGAATTCCCTTTCTGAGAACTAGTTCTCGAAGCTTCTCATCCTTGTAGATAAGATAAGCATTTGTAATAAAGAGATCAAAACCTAACTTCTTCAAGTCATCCAGCGATACCACTGGTAAGTGAGGATTAATAACAGGGACAAACGCAGGAGTCTCGACCACTCCATGAGAAGTATGGAGCTTACCTACTCTCCCAGCTCCATCCTTCGCTACTATCTCGAATACATGCGGCATTATACTCTCCATCTACAAAATCCAATCATTTAGAGAATCTTTGAGAGATAAGAATGGGAATCGGAAGATGAGACTTTATAAATCTAAACCTTAGGGAAAGAAAGTTTGATTTATAAGTGGCGCCCCGGGCGGGATTTGAACCCGCGTCGCGGGATTGACAGTCCCGCATGCTAACCGGGCTACACCACCGGGGCTTCTGTGAGGTGTCTCTTAAATTGCCAAATCTTACCTAGAATACCAATAATCTACTAAATAATGTGTTACTATCTTCACGTCAATTTATTTTTAAATTTTCTGTTTAAGGAGAATGTGTGCATTAGTTTATCTTTCTCGCCATGTTAGATTTCTCAGCTGTTTACCGAACTCTCAAGATCATTACTGGCCTTATAATGGCTCCATATTTTATTCTCAGTAAATTAAGACCCTAAAGTCGTATTAGATCATTCCGCTCTCATCTTATTTCTCTTTTCATATCTTAAAAGACTAGATAGTTTTTTATTGAGAGAGGAGATGCGTTTTGGCAGTATTTTATTCATTTAAGAATGCTTATTCAGAGTAGCATGTAACGTTTAGACAAATCGGTGAATTTGACTACAAGATACGCTGGATGACGACTCCTATTTACTCTCTTATCATAGTTCCAAGCTATAATATGGCACAAGTTCACTATTGTAGCAAAGTTAAGGAGTTTCTAAAACCGGAAAAAAGTAAAGAACCATGAGTATATTTTTTAAGACGTGATTTAACTTTGTATAAAATATTGAAGCCATCTTGAGATTTCTGAGAAAAATTTTGCCATATTTGGTGGTTTAATGAGAAATCGTCATAGCATGAGTATTGTTTTATTCTTGATTATTTCAAGTAGTTTACTAATTGCTTTTTCGCCATGGATGCGGGGGCAAGTAACTAAGTTTTTTGAGAGAACGGGAATAACAATTACTCTTAAAATAGACTCTGCCTTAGCTACGAACATTAGTAATTATTACGTAGCAATACAAGTGGTTGCCTTCCTTCCAAATGGTACTGAAATAACGATTTATAGAGGAGTCGTCAATGATAGCAAAATCGTACTGGATCCAAACAATAGTGAGGCTTTTAGAAAAGTAATCAGAGCATGGGTTCAGCGTTTAAACGAGGAATATGATAAAGATCTTGCTGAGATAGCGCTCTTCTTATCGATATGGATAATCAACAAAAACGACCCAAGAGTGTATTATAGAGTCGTACCAGAGAGGGTAATATTATATAATCCGTTTAGGGTGCTAAAAGAGAGGATAAAATACGATATATCTTTAGGGAGTAGAAACTTGAGAAAATACAAGGCTAATGTCTCGATAAACCTGTTAACGGACGTGCAATTAAGATCTAACCAAGAAAAGGGGAGGTATGGAGTCAAAACACCAACGTATGTTGTCGGATACGAGTGGGTGCTGGAGGAGTACTGGCCACAGGATAATGAGTGGAGAGAAATACCAGTAATGATTCTTAATAATTTAGATACGGTAAGTGCTGATATGTTTAGTGAAATTCTGATTGATAGTCGATACTCAACGAGCTTTGATGTTACTCTTGCTTATGGATTTATAATACGTGAGTTGGCGCGAAATCGGGAATATGTCAAAATATATTCGGATGCTCTCGAAGTCCGACTTGGAGGTAGTTCGATCGTTAGAGTTATAGACTTCGTTGAGCATGTTCATCACTTATTGGGGAATCAGCGAAAATACATATATATAATTGGGAAGCCTTTTTATGGGTCATATAAGGAGTACCTGGTTGCATATGATTCTCTAGGAAAAATAATTTACATGGAGCCAACTGGAAACGAAATGATAAAAACGTATATCTACGACATTCAGAGTAGTCCAACGGATCCCTCAGATATAGCAGGTGGTGTAAAAGATGGTCTTCCCCCTTTTATGGATCAGTTCTTTGGGGGCGTGGATGTAAGACAGCTATTCTTGGAGAACGGACCTTTAGCGGATGGAGATCTAGAAGTTGAAGAGAAAGAAAGCTTAATAGACATTATGAATCACTTTGATGTCCATAAAGTAGGTTTTAACATAGGTATTCCAGTTGGAGCCTTAATAGCTAGTATTCTCCCAGAATCAATGGCTTTCATGGGCCCAGTTTTAGCTGGTTTAGTTCTCTCGATACATTATGTTAAGGAAGAAAGCTTGCATGTTAGTGGTTCGATTGAGAATATGGGCAAAACAACTTTTGGTGGTAGGGATGTTACTGAAGACGTTTACGTGGCTATAAGTAAGTACGTTTATCATGGTTCTATGGGCGAATTTAACGTGCCCACTGGAATATATTTCGTGTTTGATACGGAAGACTTGCCTCCGAACACTGGTTGTCCGTTCCTGTATGTTTATACTGAAAATGGTTTTGTTCGTGAGGGATTGCTTGATATTCATTCTAGTAGCGGATTTGATGTTACTCGTAATCATACACTATCTAATGAACCAGTTATCGTTGATAGTAAGTATATTTTCAAATTAGTTGAGCATCCAAAAACTATTTCTTACATTGATTATGTTAAGTTATTCGCAGTGCTTGAAAATAGTTCTGTGGTAGAGTTACCGTTGGTCAAGGCGGTTCATAACGTCTATGGAGACGTGTTACCGTGGTTAATGTTGGATGATGATTTAAGAATTCCGTGTGTGGGAGCTTATCATAGATCATTTGGTAGCCATGAAATCTACCTAGAGTTTGAAGCCTTGAATGGAGCAAAGGTTCTCTATTTTATCTTCCAGATACAGGGACATAACGCAATCACTAAGGGTTAAGAAATTAGATTTCTCAGAGCCAGTCTTTAGTAATTCTTTCCATTTCTTATTTTTCCTTCAATAGGCCTTTAAATTTCTATAAGTGATTATATCTTGATATGACGGGTTTCCGAAGAGATACTGGTTTGCACGTATGGTACATGCTTTGAAGGTAATTTTTATGTATGAAAGAAAAACTAATAACCAGATTGGTTCTAACGATATATGGTTACGACTAAGCAACTGGGGCCGTGGTCTAGTGGTAGGACGCCCGGCTCACAACCGGGAGGTCGGCGGTTCGATTCCGCCCGGCCCCACCAACGATAATAATGCTAGGGGAATAAATTTATAATTCGTCCTAGAAAGTGTATATAACCATGATTTTGTTGGGCCCGTAGCTCAGCCTGGACAGAGCGGCGGCCTTCTATCATGGAGGCGGGTTGGAAGAGAGCCGTAGGTCGCGGGTTCGAATCCCGCCGGGCCCGCCATTCAACTTCTCTTCTCTGGTGTTTTCTTTGGTTGTTCATGAAAAGACTCGATGGGTTTTCTTTGAAGTGATTGGAGATCCTATTGAAGAGAGTGAGTTGAGACAAGGGCTTAGAAGGATCCTTTTTGAATTGTTTGGTACTTTTGGTGCTTCTCAAGTGTATTTTAGGATAGTGGAGTATGATCCAGAAAAGGGTGTGGGTATATTAAAAGTGAATTTAGAAGGGCTCCCGTTGTTGCGTGTTGCCTTATTTTTTCTTAAGAGTATAGGGCCTAAGCGTATAATTATCAATGACTTATTAGTTAGCGGGACTATTGCTGCTCTGCGTAGAAAAATTCCTCGGGTAAGGACTTGGCGAGAGTATCAGTCTATGGCGAATAAACGGGGGATTTAGTGCCATTTTTATAGATTTCCTTTTAGGTATTTTTATTTCGCTAATGATTATCAAGTAGGGTTAGCATTACTATTAGTGGTGGTGTGTTTCATGAATAATGAATTGCAGGGCCATGGGTACGTTAAGTACATTATTCATGCTAATATGTTCGTGGAGGGTGTTGTGGAAAAACATGATATTATAGGTGCTATCTTTGGGCAATTGGATGGATTATTACCAAGCTCTATGGATCTGCAAGAATTGCAGAGAATAGGAAAAATCGACAGGATTAATGTCCGGGTATCTCATAAAGATGGACGTACTTATGCTCAGATCACTATTCCATGCAATATGACTAAATTAGAAGTAGCTATTTTAGCAGCAGCATTGGAGACTATTGATAGAGTTGGACCTAGCAAAGCTGAGACGAAATTAGTAAAGATAGAGGATGTTAGGAAAGTGAAGAGGGAGGCGATTGTTAAGAGAGCGGCGGAGATACTGAGGATTTGGGACGATTTAGTATCACCTAGTAATGCGGATATTGCTAAGAGGGTGGAGGAAGAGGCTAGGAAGCATAAGCTTATTTATATTGGACCGGAGAAATTACCTGCTGGGCCTGCCGTTAAAACCAGCGATGAAGTGATAATTGTAGAGGGACGTGCTGATGTTATAAATCTACTAAAACACGGTTTTGACAATGCTATAGCGGTAGAAGGTACGAAAATTCCGCAAACCATAATTGATCTTTCGAGAAAGAAAATAACTACAGCTTTCGTGGATGGTGATCGTAGCGGATTATTGATCTTGAAGGAATTGCTGCAAGTGGCTGATATAGACTACATAGCACGAGCTCCCAAAGGCAAGGAAGTTCAACATTTATCATTAAAAGAAATAAAGAGAGCTCTTTCTCGCAGAGTTCCAGTAAATAATTTAAGGATCACGGTAGAGATGGCTGCGGAGGACTTAGAGAGAATTCTCGAAAAAACAATCAACAATAAACAAACTAGCAATAGTGATAAACCTGCTGGGGGAGGACAAGTTGAAAAAACCATGGACAGAGATTCGTAAAAAATTGCACGAGAAACCAGACATTAGAATAGGAAAAATGGGAATCACAGAAGGGGTTATATTAGAAGCTAAGCGTCTTCTCAAGAATAAAGGCGTGATAAAAGTTAAAGTTCTCAAAAATATTGCAGCAACGAAGAAAGAGGCTAAAGAACTAATAGAAAAACTCGCTGAGGAAGCAGGCGCAGAAATAGGAAAAATTATAGGTAAAACAGCAATATTATATCGAAGCGATTATCTGAAACAAAATGTTTCTGAGAGAAGTTGAATGGCGGGCCCGGCGGGATTCGAACCCGCGACCTACGGCTCCGGAGGCCGCCGCTCTATCCAGACTGAGCTACGGGCCCAAGAAATCCATAGAAACACTTCAAAACTTCACTTCATGACTATGATACATGCTAAGAAAAATTTTTGAATAATTCTATCATCATCACTTTCTTTGAATACTCATGCCGGGGTTGCCGAGCTGGTACGGCGCCGACCGCGCCACCCCCGCAGAGGGGGTTGGGCGCGGGCGCATGCCTGCTAAGCCGGTGGCGATTACGCCTCGCGGGTTCAAATCCCGCCCCCGGCACCATCTCCTTTTCAAGTCTCTACTTTGAGATAAATATATTTATATTTCGTTTCTTAATTTGGTTCAATTACTAATTAACGAGTGGTGCTAGGGAGGTATCAATGGCTAGAATGTATGCTCGTAAAAGAGGTAAATCGAGTTCAAAGAGGTTGTATAGAGACAAACCACCAGAATGGGTTATGCTTTCAGCGGAGGAAGTTGAGCAGAAAATTGTAGAGTTAGCTCGTAAAGGTTATAGCGCAGCGATGATCGGTATTATTCTAAGAGATCAGTATGGAATTCCTAATGTAAGACAGATACTTGGTAAAAAAATCTCGAAAGTTTTAGAGGAGCATGGTCTGCTTCCTTCTATACCCGAAGATCTTAACAATCTCATTCGGAAAGCTGTTAGGCTTAGAAGACATCTCAGTGTTCATAGAAAAGATTATCACAACAAGAGAGCACTGCACTTAATCGAGAGTAAGATTAAGAGACTAGTTAAATATTATAAGAGAATAGGGAGATTGCCGGAAGACTGGAACTATGAGAAGTACATCCAAACAATTGGTGGGGCATAATTTTTTATCCTAATATACAATACTGGTAATGTTTTCTGGAAACTTTTGTTATTTTTAAAAATGTTAAACCTATTTCTGAGGAGGGTGTGATGATGTCTAATTTCGTATTCCATCCGCTTCGAAAAGATCCTGTCGAAAACCTACCTGTTGAAATTGTAGAAAGAAAGGGGTTGGGGCATCCAGATACTATTTGTGATGGTGTTGTCGAACGAGTAGCCATTTATCTTACCCAATACTACTCAGAACACTTTGGTTTTCCTCTACACTTCAATGTAGATAAAGCAGTTCTAGTTGGGGGACGGGCTTTACCCCGCTTTGGTGGAGGAGAAGTTCTGGAGCCAATAATTATTCATATCGTTGGTAGGGCTACTACTAGTGTTAAGAGAGAGTCAGGTCAAGAAGAGGCAGTACCAATAGGGCCTTTGGTACTTAAGGCTGTGCATGATTACATAGGAGATAACTTCAGGTATCTTGACCCTATACAACACATCGTTGTTCAATATTCTATTAGACCAGGAAGCGTGGATTTAGTAAAGGTTTATGAGAAAATAAGGAAGACGGGGGTTCCACCCGCCAACGATACTTCGATAGGAGTGGGTTTCGCACCTTTGACAGATACCGAGCGTATATGCCTCGAAGTAGAGCAGTTTCTGAATTCTCCTGAAACTAAAAAGAAATATCCAGCTGTTGGAGAAGACATTAAAGTAATGTGTGTGAGAATGCATAATAAGATAAGAGTCACTCTAGCAATGGCTACTGTTTCTAAAGAAGTTAATAGTATGAGTGAATATTTAGCATTAAAAGAGCAGATCCGTGAAATTTTACTGGATCGAATTTCAAATATGACCGAAAGGGAAGTTGAGCTCTATGTAAATATGGCGGACGATCCAGAAAATGGAATAGCATACATAACGGTTACTGGTACTTCAGCAGAAGCAGGAGATGATGGCCAGGTAGGTAGAGGAAATAGGGCTAACGGGTTAATTACCCCTATGAGACCCATGAGTATCGAAGCAGCAGCTGGCAAAAACGCGGTTAGTCATGTAGGAAAAATCTACCAAATTGCCGCTAGAACCGCGGCTGAGAAAATCTATAAGGAAGTAGGTGGGTTGAAAGAGGTTTATGTAATGCTTGTAAGCACTATAGGCCAACCTATAACGGAACCTCAAATAGTTAATATTCAATATCTTCCAGAAGAGGGAGTAAATAAGGGTGACATCGAGCAGGATATGAAAGGTATCATAGAGGAAGTATTAAACGATCTACCGAATCTATGGAAACACTTCATTAGGGGGGAAATTAAAGTATACTAAGGGAGGATAAAATAAGTGAATGAGGATATTTTTGAAAAGCTTTTTTCTCTTCATCATTCTTTAGGAACTAGAATTTCTACCTACGATCTTAAAATTTCAACAAATATTCAGTCCGAAAGCGTTATTGGTGGAACTTTTGACAGATTACATCCTGGACATGAGTCATTGATCTCTAGTGCGTTAAACGTATCAAATAAAGTACATATCGGCGTTATGAGCGATGAGGGAGTTAAGAAATGGGGACGAAAAATTGAAGGAGACAAAATTCATGACTTTATCACTCGTGTCACAAAGCTAGAGATTTTCCTAGCAAAATATGGTGAGAGATCCAGAGTAAAAATAATTGAGATACACGATCCATTTAGTTACGCTATTGAGTCAGAAGCAGCTCAAAAACTAGACGCTATAATAGTATCCGAAGAAACAATCGTGCTCGAAAGAGCTAGAGAATTAAACACTATGAGAGAGAAAAGAGGACTAAGAAGGCTGGTTCTCTTCAAGTATCCATTAGTAGTAGATGAGAATGGAGTCCCTTTCTCTTCTGGTAGGCTTAGAAAAGGAGAAAAAATACTGAATATTACCTTACCAACATTTAGGTTGATGGGAAAAGAGATTATAAATGAAGTGAAAAAGCCTAAGGGAGAACTAGTAAATTCTCCGAAAGACTTACCTGAACCGCCTAGAATAGTTATCGCTATTGGAGATATCGTGGTTCAAAATTTGATTAAAAATAATTACCCAATAAGCATTGCGGTAATTGATAAACGAAGCAGAAGAACGTCTTTAATAAATTATTATCTCTATAAGAAATATGAAAAGGAAATAGAAGAAGTTCAATTACCTATTTACCTTCCAGCCTTAAACCCTCCTGGAACAATTACTAATGATTCATGGGAGAAATTCTATATTGCTCTCCTTCAAGAAAACCCCGTCGTAATAAGGGTGTATGGAGAAGAAGACTTGTTCGGTTTCCCAGCAACAATCATAGCTCCTAACGAAAGTTTAGTAATCTATGGTCAACCTCCGCCAGAGGATAAATTAGTCTATTTTTTTGTTGATGATAGTCATAGACAGGCAGCAATTGAATTATTAATGCGCATGAAAGTAAACTTTCCTTAAAAGATCTAATTTAAATTAAACTATGCTTTAGTAAAACCAAATCTTCAGATATTTTAGCATGACAGAATATTAAACATGCCCATTAAAGTCGTACTAAACCGTATATTAAAATTTAGATGAGGTGAGAATATGGCTGAGACAAAACCTTCCTCCTCGTTCAATCCTAAAAACGATTATAGACTAGCAATGGCTGTTTATGCTATTGATGTATTGGATTCCTTAGCTCGAGACGGTAAAATACCTGGAATTAGAAAGCAAGAAGCTATAGAGTTGTTAGAGAAGATTTCCTCCTGCGTAAATAAAATGAGAGAATCAACAATGTCTAAACACATGTTATTAATAAGTAATCTGTTCCGTGGTTTCAATAATCTCTTATCGACTTTTATATCCAGACTGGGGGTAAATTGGTATCGAGTAGCGAAGATGAAAGATGACTATACAGCGAAATTGTTAAGGTTTGCAATATTCAACTTACGCTCTCTAGGTACTAGGTTAAAGAAATTTCCAGATAATAGTCCAGTGGGTACAGTTAAGATAAGTTATGTGCGTGTTCTTCAGGTAAAGCCCCATCCTAAAGATCCTAAGTACAAAATCGCTAAAGTTACGGATATGGAAATGATTTATGAAGTAGTTACAGATGCTGACATAGAGGAAAAAAGTGTTGTACTATTTGCACATACGCCTCCACTCAGAGTAAAGGGAGCTGTCTCGGAGGGCATAATACTAAAAGATGATGAAGGAAAAGTAATAACTGGATCCGATGAAGATATTGGACAAACACCAACAGAATTACCAGAAAACGCCAAAAAGCAAATTGAAGAAATCGTGATTAAGTTATTAGAAGAGGAATTTCTAATTTAAAATTCCACCAAAAAGCATTTTAGTTTAGTAATATTAGATTTCGACAAATACTTTAATGCACACTGATGATAGCCTCCTCTTTCCTCTGATGATAATAACTTTATCACGCAACTATTCCTAGGAGGAGCGTAGAAAATGGTTTCTCGTGGATTACTCATAGGTAGATTCCAGCCCTTTCATAAAGGGCATCTTTGGGCGGTTCGGGAGATTCTTAATAGAGAAGACGAGATAATAATAGGTATTGGCTCAGCACAGGATAGCTATTCAATAGAAAATCCACTCACGGCGGGGGAACGCGTCGAAATTGTAAGAGAAGTTTTAAAAAATTTAGGTGTCTTGGATAGAGCTGTAATTATCCCTATTCCAGATATAAACGAAAACTTAGCATGGCCAGGGAGAGTAATTGAGCTGACACCTAGATTTGATCGCGTATATTCTGGTAATGAACTAGTGCTCATGTTATTTGAACGCTTTGGAATAGAAACTGTGAAATTGGAACATATTAATAGAGACATTTACCAGGGAAGGGTTATAAGGGAATTAATTGTAAAAGGAGAGCCTTGGGAGCATCTCGTGCCAGAGAGTATCATTCCTTTGCTTAAGAAGTTTGGGTTCGAAGAGAGAATCCGTCGTTTAGCGGCTAGGAGGTGAAATTTTGTGGAAATTAAGTTAATAGCGAGACCTAACAAGCTTTATGTAGAATTTTTCATGAATGATGTAGAAGTTCACATCCTCAATGCTTTACGAAGAGCAATACTAACAGAGATACCCGTTCTCGCAATCCATGACGTCTTTGTTCATCTTAATACTAGTGCTCTATATGACGAAGAGCTTGCTCATAGATTAGCTCTTATACCACTTAAAGTGGACAAGAACGAATTAAATATTTTAGAGGATTGTGCTGATCTCGAGGGAGCATCTTTAGAAAAGTTAATAGAGTGCACTGCACGTTTAAGACTGCATAAGAAAGGTGAAGAAGGAAAAATAATAACAGTATATTCTGGAGATCTAGAGCCAATTGATAGAAAAAGTGTGAGACCAGTATATGATAACATTCCTATTGTTAAACTAGGACCAGGACAAGAAATAGAGCTTGAAGCGATAGCTAAAGTGGGTAAAGGAAAAGATCATGCAAAATGGATCCCTGTTTCTACTTTAGGATATAAACCAATACCAATATTAATCGCCACAGATGTCTGCGATGGATGTGGCAAATGTATCGAGGCATGCCCTAAAAACATACTAAAATTAAATGGTAGACCGCATTTAGAGGGAATAGGACTTTATCTGTGCGACTTAGACCGCATCTGCGTTAGAGCTTGCCCGAAAAGAGCATTGAAGCTAGAACCATCGGATTCTCAATACATCTTCCGGTTAGAAAGCGTGGGTCAATATACTCCAGAGGAAATAATTCTGAGTGCATTAGATATTCTTGATAAAAAATTCCTTAAATTCTTTAATGAGCTAAAGAAAGAAGTTTCAAAATTCAGAAAAGAATGATTTTTGCCTCCTTTCAGCCACATAACGGCCTCTTAGCATTATCTCCCTATACTTCTTAAGAGCGCTAGATGCTTTGCTAAAGGTTTTTCTATATCCATTTTCGAAAGCGGAGAAAAATTCTTCGTCATGATCGTAATGAGTACTTGCTAAAGATGATCTAAAAACCCTTAATTCTACACCGAATTCTTCAATAGAATTTGTTACGTCTCCTAGCCCAAAATCTATAAAGACAAGCTCGTCGTTCTCCGCGTTAACCAGTATAATATTTGATGTTGTTAAATCACCATGAACTATTGAGTTCTCATGTAGCATACCTACAAATTCCCCGATTTTAAGAAAGAGTTCTAATGCTTTTTTATGAGGTATTTTTTGAGAAAGCAACGCGTCTCTCAGTAGCTCTCCCCTAATAAATTCCATTATAATAGAGCATTCTCGCAAATCAACTTCGTAAACAGTAGGGGCTGGAATACCAATTTTTTTAACGCTTCTTAATAACTTTGCTTCTCTCTTAGTTCTAGTCTTACGAATAACGGCATCTAACGTCTTAATTCTATAAGTTTTAGGTATACGCCACTTTTTAATGGCTGGTAAGCCATAGAATTCTCCGTAATATATGTAAGCCTCCGCTCCCTTTGCTATAAGTTTAAATGAATGCGCGAGCTCTACCTCTCTAAGCAATCTATATTTTAGGATTTTAGATCTTTAACATCATATTTCGTTAATGTATAACTCTTGTGCTTATTTTTATGAATTTATGAAGAATAAGATTGACATAAATGTACTGTTTAAAACAGTGATGAATTAAAGCTATACTTAAATAGTTAATTGCGTGTAATGGTTAATATATAGCATACCATATTATTCAACACGTTTTAATCTCGTCTAGAATGTATGTCGGAAAAATAATAAAAAATGTTGTTTATAATAGGCTATAGGGTGAATCTGTATGAGAATTTATAGAGTTAAGGATCCTTATAGGGGAATATCTATATTTGATCCCTATACTGTAGCTGTTCTCTTAGCTCTCAGAGAGAGGGGAGAAGGAAACATCGGCGATATTAACAGAGCTGCTAGTAAATATGCGGAAATGCAACCGGCTACTACAACCAGAAAGCTAGAAGCACTGTATAGATATGGACTCGTTAAAATGATTAAGATTGAAAGAGCGAAAAACTGGATCGAGAAGAGATTTAAGCTTACGGATAAGGGCCAAAAAATCGCGGATGCCCTTGCAGAGGCTCTTCTCGGAGAACTATAGTTCCATAAATCATTGCTAGAGAAAAACAAAAGCACAGTTATTGCTCAAACACCCCATTACTTATGTTTTTTAGTTTAGAAGAGGGGAGGTTTCTCACTGTTTCTTAATGTTGCGTTTTTTAGATAAAG